>Ga0209480_10001379_pt1 | contig 17932 bp, 16 predicted proteins | sample JI61114C2DNA_FD_187501 | JGI IMG/M metagenome (GOLD analysis project Ga0209480, IMG submission 187501) | Wastewater effluent complex algal communities from Wisconsin, to seasonally profile nutrient transformation and Carbon sequestration -... | ecosystem: Engineered > WWTP > Effluent > Algae... | reverse complement strand
TTCGTAAATGTCGGCGCAAGCGGATTTCCGGCGTTGTTTCGACGGAAAAGTGATTCCGCAAATGCACTGCCGCCGCTGATATTGAACGTATCAAACGAAAAACTTTCCGAAATTCTGAAATCTTTCGTCACGGCGTAAGTTATTCCTAAATCGCCTCTGGTTTGCGGACGCGTCGAATCGCCGCTGATGTCGAATCTGTCCAGATCAACTATATTATTTGAATTATCGCGTCCTGTAATAGTTTCGAGAAAACTGAAATCTCTGCTCGTGTTTGAATGAATTATCCGCGCCGTAAAATCGAGTTTTTTAGCAAAAGTGCGTTGAATATTAAGCATCGCATATTGCGTCGAACCTCGGACCGGCATAAATCGCTGAAAAGTTGCGATAACTGTGGTGTTCGTCGTGTTGAAACCCGGATTTGCTGTTGTCGTATAAACTGTATCGTCACGAAAACGTCGATAACCAAGCGAAAGCGACCAATTAAAACCGAACAATTTACTGTCGATTCCGCCGCGAAGGTCTAAAGAATCCGTATTGACATCTGATGCAATTGCAAATTCATCGCTGTAAGCCCGCGACGTAAAACTTCCTGCGCCGCGCGTATTATTGAACGATGCACCGAGCCGGACGCGGAATTTTTCGGCGTTCGGGTAAAGCGTCAGATCAAAATCGCCGAAATTGTGCCGCGTATTTGCCGTGTGTCCGTTGCGGGCGTGATTGTTCAGATTGTTGAAATAAACAACTTGCCGCACGTTCGAATCGAATTTGTAAAATCCGTCTCGTTCGATGCTGACGCGCACAAAACCCGACGGATCGCCGTATCCGCCCGAAGTCGTTACGAGCAACGAATCGATCAATCCCGATTTTTCTTTGTTTTCAAGCAAAAGGCTCGAATCAAAAAGCCGAACGCCGTTACGATAATTGAAATCACTGCGATATTTATTGATGTTTCCGTTCACATCAATTCCGCGCAGACCGACTTCAAAACTCGAAGTTACATTAAATCCGCCGAAAGTTACCGGCTCATTTGCCGGTGTCGGCGACGGCGTTGGTGTTTGCGCCTGCAAATTTAGCAAACTTCCCGCCGCGAAAAATAAAATGAGGAAAACTGATACATTTTGGAATAGCTGATAGCTGTTTCTTGAAAATAAACTTTTTTTACTTGTTTCGTAAGCCATTTTTTCCTCCTATCTGAAGAACACATTACTCGTGTTCGAGCCGTGAATTGACGAATGACAAACCGTGCAATTTTGCGAACGGATCGAAGTTTGTGTATGCGGTCCGCCTGTTGGTCCGTCCGAAAGTTGATCGGTAATTCCGCTGTGGCATTCCAAACAAAGCTGTCGAACTTGCGGACGTTTGAGCATTTTCGGATTCGCCGAACCGTGCGGTGTGTGACACGCCGAACAGCCTTCGACCTTCAGCGGCGCGTGTTCAAAGACGAACGGACCTTGTTTATCCGTGTGGCATTTGAGACAAGATGCGTCTGCGCCAATCGCTAAATTCGTCTGTTTCTGCTCAAAACCGCCGTGCGCATTGTGGCAATCACTGCATTTCATCGTTCCTTCTAAAACTTTGTGATGAAAAGGTTTCGTAAATTGCGCTTTGGTTTCGCTGTGGCAACTGATACAAAGTTGCGGCTCGCTTTTTAAAAGCATCGCCGTTCCGGTCGGATTTTGCCGCGTTGCATCGCCGATCAAAGAAATCGAATTTGCCCGACCTGTTTCGTGTTTTGTGCCGTGTGCCGAGTGACAATCCGTGCAGCCGATATTGTTGCGCCAATGTTCGCCGCGACGAAAATTGTTGTGACTTTCTTTGCCCGAATGGCACGAAAGACAAGTTTCCGAGACTTCTTTTGAATTTTTGTTTTTGAAAGAAATTATTTTGGTTTTGTCGCCGCCGGCTTCGACGTGCGCTTTGCCGCCGCCGTGACACGATTCGCAGCCGACGACTTTATCCTTCCAAGCCGAAAGGTTTGAAAGTTTGCCGTGTTTCGTGTCGACAACGTCTTTGAATTGGTTTTCGTGGCAAGCCGCGCAAGTTTCGCTTCCGACGAATTCATCAGGATTCGGTGTCGGTAAAACGTTCGTTTCATTTTGCTGATTAGCGTCCGATTTGCCGATCGCCGATTGAAATGTGCCTGAAATTAACCAGGCAAACAGCAAAAGCGCGAAAGTGCCGAACACCGCAAATTTAATATTTTTGTTTGAAGCTGTCATATTGCCTCCGTTTGTTTCGTATGTTGATACGGTTTTCTCCAAGTCTGATTTTAGAAGCCGAACCCGATTGCGTCTGTGAGAAGCATCACGGTTATTTGTGATACTCGTCACAAATCGGTTTTTTTGTCTGTAAAATAGTTAGAGTTACGCCTTTAGGCGTGATTTAACTTAATCATTCGACCTGTAAATTGAATGAGTCCAACTTATTTCACGCCTGAAGGCGTAACTCTAACTTTTACTTAAATCATTGAAGAAATAAATAGTTGATAACTTTTTTGAAGATTAAAACCGAGCATTTGTGCCAAGCGAAAACACATCTCTGGTTCGGCTTGCAAAAAACGTATAAAATCATCGCGCCCGATACAATCGCACAAAAAAGGCGTAAGAGTTTCGGCATTTATTTCGTAAGGTTGATTGACGATTGCTTCGGTCAAACCGAAAATCTCGTCCGGCTCGATAAATTGAACGATCTTTTTATCGTTTGTAAAAATCTGCACTTTTCCTTTGATTGGTAAAAAAATACAACACGGCATCTCGCCAATCGCAAAAAGTCTCGCGTTTTTCGGAAATAGTTTTGTTTGTTTGATGGCGGCAAAAGTTTTCCGAGATTGACGCGGTAAATCGCCGAACAGACGTTTCGCAGACAAATGAAAAAAATAGACCGGTTTTGCGTTAATTTCCTGAGCCATCACCTTATTGACGAAATATGTGCTTGCTTTAGGAAAAAAACTAGGACAGATATCACGCGAACGAGTGATAAACATCACATTTCGGATTTTGTTCGAACTCCGATGCTCGCGTCGAGTCTTTTTTGGTCGTGAATTATCAAATCCGAACCTTTCAGCGAAATTAATTTACGGCTTTTGAAATCCTTCAAAATTCTTGTCACGGTTTCGCGCGAAGTGCCGATCATTTCAGCGATTTCTTCGTGTGTATAGGAAATTTTCAAGTGAACATTTCCGTTTCCGTTGTTGTTCGATTTTGCCCATTCGAGCAAAAGTTTCGCCAATTTATCGGCGGCGGTGTGCGACAAACCGAACGAGCGAACTTGAACGTATGCCGTGTGATATTTACTGCTGATCTGTTTGACCGCGCTGAAACAGGCTTCGGTATTTTGAGCGAGAAAGCGCAGAAAATCTTCTTTGCGGACAAAATTTACCTGACACGGTTCTAAAACTTCGGCGGTCGCTTCGTAATTCAGATCAGAAACTGCCGCGCTCAAACCCAAAACTTCTCCGGCTTCGGCAATTCGCAAAATTATAACTTTGCCGTCGCGTGAACAAGTCGAAAGTTTAACCCGTCCCTGACACAGCATATAAATTCCGTTCGATGGATGACCTTCCATAAAAAGCGTCGCGCCTTTCGGGTAAGCGTTCGTAATCTTCAGCGATTCGAATGCTCGCCGTGAACATTCGGAAAAATTGCAAAAGAAATGTCCCAAACGCAATTGACACCCGAGGCATTTATACTGAATTTTCAAATTATTAAGTGCCTTCATATTTATTGCTTCTTTTGTCGCCGAAACCAGCCATTGAGTTTTTTTTGCATAAAAATCATGTTCTTTCCAATTTAATTTACGGCTTCTGATATTCGTTTAGGAATATTCATTTCGCCCTTAATTACTTATATTCAGAAGCAAGCTATATGCCATTGAAGACAAATGTTTTTTTTTAAGATTTATCTCAACAAAAAGATTTCCACCGCGAAGATTCGTTCAACTCCGTGAAATTTTTCACACACAAGCGTGAATATTTTCATATCAAACCGACTTGCGCGGCACGTTGAACGGCTTCGAGCCGCGAATGTGCGTCGAGCTTTTTTAAGATGTGCTGAATATGATTATTTGTCGTTGCCGGACTGATAAAAAGTTCGGCGGCAATGTCGGCGGTCGTCGCGCCTTTTGCCAAACGCTGTAAGATTTCGAGTTCGCGTTTGGTCAGATCCGTCATTGCGGTCGGCGTTTTTTTTGTAGTCAGAATTTCGTTGACGTTGACGCTCGGCAAGCTCGTTTCGTTGACGACAAAATCGCGTAAAAGTCCTTCAAATTTTTTCCGCAAATCGGCTGGACGTGCGATGTGAATCGTATAAGGCGCGTTCGTGCGGTCTTCATCAACGATCAAAACCGAAACATTGCACCATTGCCGTTTGCCGTTCGTTTCGACGTGAATGTCGTAATTTTTCAACGGCTGACGATTTCGCGCCCGTTGCCGAATCGCGCAATTTTCACCGCAAGCGCGTCCGCATTCATCAACGCCGCGCAGAATTTCACTGCAAAAATTTCCGACCGCATCGATTTCACTAATGCCGAAAAGTTCCGCCGCCGCTTTATTCCAAGCCGTAATTAAACCGTCCGGTGCAATAACATAAGCGGCATCGGCAGTTCCTTCGATGAGTTTTTTAATTTGCGTGATTTTCATTTTTGTTTGATTAAGATTTGGAAAAATCAATTATAAAAATGATGTAAATCAACTATTGTGCCAAATATAAAAAAAAACGAATCTGAAAGCGGAGAAAAAAGTCCGCAATTGAGGAAAATCGGCAAATGGTCTTCTCGAAAGCTACGGGTTACGGAATCAGAGCTATGTCGTATATGGCGCGGCACGGCGGCGATGTCGGAGTTTGCGGATTAGGCGAAATCGCTTCGAGCGAGAAAATTCCACAAGATTATTTGAGAAAACTGTTAGGCGAATTGCGGCGGCATCGGCTTGTAAGATCGGTAAAAGGCGTTCACGGCGGTTATTTGCTGGCGCACGAACCGCAAAATATCACGCTTTGGGACGTTTTCAAAGCATTAGATAACGATCCGTATCTCGACGAGTGCATTTTGTGCGGCGAACGCGGCGAAAATCTTTCGTGTTCCTTTTGTGCGGAATGGAAAAGAATCTGCAACGAATTGGTCGCAACGCTAAAAAAACAAACGATCGCCGACTTCGCGCTCGATTAAAAAAAGTTTTTATGACATTAACCTGGATTGCCATTATCGCCAGCCTTTTGATGGGCGCAGGCGCGGCGTTGATTTTTATATACGCCGCGAAAAAAGATTATTTCCGCGACCTTGAAGACGCGAAATATCAGGTTTTTTGGTCGGATCTAGAAGAATTGGTCAACGAAGTTGAGGAGGAAAATTTGGATGAGCGAAAAGGATAAAACTCATAATGTTGAGGGAACGGGTGAACCGATCTCGCGGCGGAAAATATTGGCGTGGCTGACGAGTATGGGTTTGCTCGGTTCGGGAATCGTAACGATTTTTTCAAATTTCGTTTTTATCAAACCACGCGCCACATACGGACAGCCGAGCCGTTTCAACATCGGCACGCCCGAAGAATATCCGCCGGGAACACGCATGGCATTCGGCGATCGAAAAGTTGCGATTATCCGCGAAGCCGACAAAATGGCGGCAATTTCGCTGACTTGCACACATTTGGGCTGCACGGTCGGCGTGGCGGAAACCGGATTTGCTTGTCCGTGTCACGGCTCGCGGTTCGATCAGGACGGAAACGTTACGGGCGGTCCCGCGCCGAAAGCGTTGCCGTGGTATGAAGTTTCGCTTGCCCCGAACGGCGAGTTGGAAATTGATAAAAGCAAGGAAATTACACCCGGAAAATGGTTTAAAGTATGAGCGACGCGAAACAAAAAAAGAACTTTTTGAGCGCAATCAAGGAAATGCCTGCCGCTGTTTGGTCGTCGGTTTTTCGAAACCGTCTGCCGCACACCGATCTTGGACGCTCGCGGACGAGTTTTACAAATTTCTTTCTTCATATCCAACCGGTAAAGGTTCATAAACACACGTTAAAACCTTGGTTCACGATGGGATTAGGATTGATCAGCTTGTTTCTGTTTTTGATTCTTATCGTCACCGGCGTTTTGCTGATGTTTTATTACGTTCCTTCGACGACGCAGGCTTATGACCGAATGTTGGATCTGCGCGGAACGGTAGCGTTCGGCACGATGTTGCGAAATATGCACCGCTGGTCAGCGCACGGAATGGTTGCGGTAGTTTTTCTACACATGTGCCGCGTGTTTTTCACAGGCTCGTATAAAAAACCGCGCGAATTTAATTGGGTTGTCGGCGTTTTGCTGTTTCTTTTAACGTTGTTTGCGAGCTTTACGGGTTATCTTTTGCCGTGGGATCAGCTTGCGTTTTGGGCGATCACGGTCGGCACGGCGATCGCAGGTTATGCTCCGGTTTTCGGCGAACAGATCAGATTTTTATTGCTCGGCGACACAACCGTCGGACAAGAAGCACTCTTGAGATTTTACGTTCTGCACGTCGCGGTTTTGCCGGTTTTGATGACGCTTTTGATTGCGGTTCACTTTTGGCGAATTCGCAAAGACGGCGGACTTTCGCGACCGGAAGACGCTGATATTGTTACGGAAACATCTGCAAATCTAACAAATTTGCAACCGAATCCGGCTGTTGCCGCAAGTTCGATAAATACAATCGAGATAAAACGTTACGGAATTCAAGGTTTGGTGCGCGGACATTTTACGAAAGTCGGAAACGTGCCGGACAACACGGTTTTCAGTTATCCGAATCTTTTGTTGGCTGAATTATTCGTCTTTATTCTGACAATTTTCGGCGTGTTGTTGGTGTCATATTTCTTCAATGCACCGCTCGAAGAACCTGTAAATATTTTGCATCCGCCGAATCCGTCGAAAGCACCTTGGTATTTTCTCGGACTTCAAGAAATGGTCAGTTATTCGGCATTTTGGGGCGGAGTCGGCATTCCGGCGATCGAGGTATTGATTCTGCTGTTCGTGCCGTATCTCGACCGCAACAAAAAAGGTGTCGGCAGATGGTTTGCGAAAGAAAGGCTTTTGGCTAACACGTTGTTTATGACGTTTGTTGTGGTCAACATCATTTTAATCATTATCGGCACGTTTTTCCGTGGTCAGAATTGGGAGTTTGTTTCGCCGTTCTAGTGCGAAAAAGAGGATTGATGATATGAAAATGCGATTATCATTAGCAGTTGCGAGTCTGGCGATTCTGGTCGTTCACGGATTCGTTTTTTACCAACAATTTTTTCATAAATGGGAAACTTACCAAACTTCTTATTTCGATCAAGCGCGAACGCTCGCCAAAACCGACACGGAACGCGAAGCTCTGACCAGCCGAAGCCCGAAGATCGAGCAAATTATCGTAACGCAATTCGGCGGCGAACGCGTTGACCGCTGCACGACTTGTCACATTGCGACCGATGATCCGCGCTTTAAGGAATCGCCGCATCCATACAAAACACATCCGTTTTCCGAAGAAATGGGCGACCGTTTAGTTGATGGAAAATGGGAACGCCGACATAAATTTTCGGACATCGGCTGCACGGTTTGTCACGACGGACAAGGACGCGGACTTCAAGAATTTTACGCGCACGGCGAAGATCATTTTTGGACTGAACCGATGCTCGGCTATGTAACGCAGGAAAATTGGCGTGCCGAATTTAAGGAAAAACTTAAAGGCAAAGAATTTATTCAAGCGAATTGCGCTCAATGCCACACGGAAAAAGACTTTAAATCAACGCCGACGGTCAACAAAGGACGCGAGCTTTTTATCACGAAAAATTGTTACGGCTGTCATCGTATCGAAGGAATTTCAAACGGAACTTTAGGTCCCGACCTTTCTGATGTCGGAAAGAAATGGAATCTGAATTATCTCTACGAATCGATCGCCGATCCGCGTGCCAACAGCCCGACTTCGTTTATGCCGAAATTTAATTTGACGGACGACGAAACAAAATCTTTGGTAGTTTTTCTGAAAAGCCGTCGAGGTTTCAATTATTCGGAAACGACGCTCGACCGTTATCGCGCGACTTTGAATAAAGGTCAAACAAATTCTGCGCCGAATCAAGTTTCAAACGAAACCGTTAAATCTGGCGAAACGATCGTTGCGGAACGCGCTTGCGTTGCTTGCCACAAACTCGGAAATCAAGACGGCGGCATTGCGCCGGACATTTCTTTTGCAGGTTTGTTGAAGGACGAAAAATGGATTTACGGACATTTCAAAAATCCGCGTGCGCTCGTGCCGGATTCGATCATGCCGACATTTACTTTCACCGACGACGAATTTAAATCGATGTCAACATATCTTGCCGGATTGAAACAAACGCCTTCGATCGGCAATTCAAAGGAAATTTATCAAAACCTTTGCTTGCGCTGTCATGGCGAAAAAGGCGACGGCAACGGAATGATCGCGACTTATCTCGATCCGTCTCCGCGCGATTTTACGAACGTTGGATTTATGAACAGTAAGACCGAAGAACGCTTTGTCGAATCGATCAAAAACGGTATCGGCGGAACTTCGATGCCCGCTTGGAACAAAGTTTTGACGGACGAACAGATCAAAGGCGTTTTGGCTTATATCAATCAGAATTTCACGAAAGAACCGCGCCGCGAAATCAAACCGCGCGATGTTCCCGAACAAAATCCGGTCGCGATGTCGCAAGAATCGACAATGCGCGGCGAAGCGATTTATTTACAACGCTGCACTGGTTGTCACGGACGAAAAGCCGACGGCAAAGGCGCGAATTCATTAGACATTCTGCCGCGTCCGCGAAATCTTTTGAACGCGAGTTTTGTTAATTCGACAAGCGACCGAAGAATGTTCGAATCGATTCTCTACGGCGTTCAGGGAACAGCAATGCCGCCATGGATCGATTACGGTTTGACGAAAAATGATGTTGGCGATGTGGTCAATTACATCAGAAGTTTGAACCAAAACAGAAAGGATTTATTGACGATGAATTTGGCGGTGAGCCATTAAGACCGAGGAGAATATTTATGCAAAATGAGGAAACAATTCAAAATGTCGCGTCGCCGGAGCGAGAAGTTGTCAAAGACGCTGGCGAAATTCCTGTGTCGGCAACGGCTCGTCAAACCGAATCAATTCATCAGGACACGACCTCGAAGATATTTTTGATCAGTTCTATTTCATATTTTGTGATCGTCGGCATTGTCGCGCTGATTATCGCCGCAAAGTTTTCGTTTCCTTCATTTTTGGGAACGATTCCGCAATTAACTTACGGAAGAATGCGCCCGCTTCACGTCAACGGAATGCTTTTCGGCTGGCTTTTGGCGTGCGATATGGCTTTGATGTTTTACATCGTGCCGCGTCTGTGCGGCGTGAAATTGTGGAGCGAAAAGCTCGGAATTGCTACCGGAATTTTGTGGAACGTCATAATTTTGAGCGCGGTAGTCAGCCTGTTGATGGGTTGGAATCAAGGTTGGGAATACGCAGAATTGCCTTTGCCGCTCGATGTCGGCGTGGTTATCGCGTGGATTATGTTCGGCGCGAATCTGTTTATGACGATTGCTAAACGCAAATATCAAGCGATGTATGTTTCGCTCTGGTATGCGATGGGAACGATTCTTTGGACGGCGTTCGTATATCTGACCGGAAATTTTGCAACGCTATTCACAACCGGCGTTAATCAAGCGAATTTAAATTGGATGTATGTTCACAACGCGGTCGGTTTGATCTTCACGCCGGTCGGTTTATCGATCGCTTATTATTTTATTCCGAAAGCCTCGAACACGCCGCTTTACAGCCATAAACTTTCGATGATCGGCTTTTGGTCGCTCGCTTTTGTTTACGTATGGACTGGCGCACATCATATGCTCCACGGTCCGATTTCGCAATGGCTCCAAACAATTACGATCGTGTTTTCGGTGATGCTTTTAATTCCCGTCTGGGCGGCGGTTTATAACTTTTTCGCGACGATGAAAGGTCAATGGCATCAACTCCGCGACAACGTTTCGTTAAAATTTTTGATGTCGGGCGTGGTTTTTTATCTGTTGACCTGTTTTCAAGGTCCGATGCACTCGCTTCACGTTGTCAACGCGATCGTTTCGAAAACCGATTGGATTCCCGGACACGCACATATGGCGGTTTTGGGCGCATTTTCGTTCTTTGCGATCGCCGGAGCTTACTATGTCGTGCCGCTTATTTTCAAAACTGAACTTTATTCAAAAGCATTGGCAAATTGGAGTTTTTGGCTTTTGCTGGTCGGCGGTTTGGGATTTTTCGTAACGCTTTGGCTCGGCGGATTTTGGCAAGGCTGGCAATGGAACAATCCGGCAATTCCGTTCATTGATACGGTCAACGCTTTGAAACCGGTTTGGCACACACGGCTCGCATCGGGATTTTTGATGTTCGGCGGAATCGTTGCTTTTGCATACAACATTTTAGCGACTGTTATCGGTGCGAGAGGAGAAAATATCGAATCGCAACCTGCAACTGTCTAAGGTTCGTTCACGGAGGAAATTATGTTACACAAAGCTGATTACAGCGCACCATTTTTTGTTGCAGCCGCACTGGTTCTATTTTTCATCGGCGGACTTTTGACGACGATCGTGCCGCCGCTGATCGATGCGAGTTGGTCAAAACCGTTTGAAAACTCAGATCCGAATTTGGGAATGACCGGAAAACTAAAAAATTACACCGAACAAGAATTGAAAGGTCGGCAAATCTACGTCCGCGAAGGTTGCTGGTATTGCCATACGCAACAAGTTCGCACGATTCTTGCGGACACGAAACGCTACGGTTGGCGCGGCGTTGATGCGCCGGTTTCAACGCCGGACGAGTTTGTCTATGACAGTCCGCATCTGTTCGGCACGAAGCGCACAGGACCGGATTTAGCTCGCGTCGGCGGAAAATATAACTCGCAATGGCACAAGGCGCATTTCCGCAATCCGGCTGATCTGGTTCCGGGTTCGATCATGCCGCCGTTTCCGTGGATCGCCGATAATCCGCAAGAATTCGAAGCGTTGGTCGCATATATGCAAACGCTCGGACGCGCAAAAGATTGGCGACCGGATAATGATTATGAAAAATAGTGGTCAGTCGTCAGTGGTCAGTCGTCAGATTTTCTGATTTACCGATCACTGACCACCGACCACCAATCAAAATTATGGACTACACATATCCGAGTGTTTATTTCGCATACTTTTTCTTCTTGATCGTCGCGGCGGGTGCGTTGTTCTTTTTCTTTCGCACGCGCAAGCACGGTTATTGGGGAAAAGACGGCGAAGAAGTGAAATATCGAATGCTCAAAGACGATGAAAACGGAGACTAAAATGGACGAAAAATCTGAAAATAATGACATTAAAGAATACGCCGATGGCTGGATCACCGAACGCCGAGGCACGGACGCGCCGACATTTTTGAAGGCGGCTTTCGTCATCATACCTTTGGGCGCGTTGACCTATTTTTTCTTTTATATGAACGGCGAAACCTTTCATTCCGAGCGCGGAAAACTCGTCGAGGGATTCAATAAAGTAACCGGCACGGCAAACGGTTTTATGTATTTTGTCGGCGGATTGATCGTTATTTACGCGATTTTCTTAATTTTATTTGCTTTCAAAAAATTTCGTGATTAAGGATTCGTATGAACGAAGAAAATTTACAATTTGAGATCGCCGACCAAAAAGACGCTGATTATTGGATGAAAATGGTCAAGTGTCAAGACGCTTGTCCGGTTCATACGAACGCTTGCGGATATGTTACGGCGATTGCCGAAGGTCGCGATCTGGACGCATACAAAATCGCGCGGGCGACGAATCCTTTCGCTTCGATTTGCGGACGCGTTTGCGGTGCGCCGTGCGAAGTTAATTGCCGTCGCGGTTCGCTCGACACGCCTGTTACGATTCGCGCTCTGAAACGTTTCGTTAACGAAAAATACGGTCCCGAATCGGGCGATTTTACGCATTATAAAGCAGGCTGTAACACGAAAATGCTGCCGCCCGAACAAGGCAAAGGCGAAAAAATCGCCGTGGTTGGCGCAGGCGTTGCAGGTTTGACCGTCGCGCACGATTTGGTTCAGCTCGGTTATAAAGTTACGGTTTTCGAAGCCTATCACGAAGCCGGCGGAATGCTTACGGCGGGCGTGCCGATTTATCGTCTGCCGCGAGAACTCGTTCGAGCCGAAATTGACGCAATTCTTTCAATGGGCGTTGAATTGAAATGCAATATGCGGCTCGGACGGGATTTTTCGATTAAATCTTTGCGCGAAGAAGGTTTCAAAGCAATTTTTCTCGGCATCGGTTTGCAGAAAGGTCGAAAAATTCCGATCGAAGGCGCGGATTTGCCGAATGTTTTTGACGGACTTGATTTTTTGCGTTCCTACAACGAAGGCAAACCGATGGAAATCGGACGCAAAATCGTTGTTATCGGCGGCGGAAATGTCGCTTATGACGTGGCGCGTTCAGCGGTTCGACCGTCAAAAGTTCCGATGGCTGACGCGCAATCCGATATGGAACGCACCGAAAAAATCGCGTATGATGTGGCGCGAACTGCTCTGCGAATGAGCGGCGACAAAGAAGTTCATTTAGTTTGTTTGGAAAAACGCAGTGAAATGCCTGCGGACGAAATCGAGATCGAAGAAGGCGAAGAAGAAGGAATCAAACTTCACGATGCACGCGGACCGCGAATGATTTTGAACGAAGAAGGTTACGTTACAGGTTTGCGAACCGTAAAATGTCTTTCGGTTTTTGACGAAAACGGAAAATTCAGTCCGAAATTCGATGAAGATTACGTCGAAGATATTTCGGCAGACACGATATTTTTCGCTATCGGACAAACTTCCGATCTTACGTTTTTAACTCCCGACGACGGCATCGAAGCCGAAAACGGTTTGATTAAAATTGATTCCGAAACCTATCAAACGACCGCGCCCGACGTTTTTGCTTGCGGCGATGTCGCGCACGGACCGAGACTTTTCATTCACGCCATCGCTTCGGCGCAAATCGCCGCGCGTTCGATGCACGATTATTTGCGCGGAACAAGAACCGATGTTGTCGTCAAAAAATCTTGGTCAGCGGCGGATTACACGATGGTCGAAGGTTGGGATCAGATGAAACGCGAATTGCCGCCCGCTTTGAAGAGCGAAATTCGCGCCGCGACAAATGAAATCGTTGAAATAAATTACAGCGAAGCCGAAGCCAGAAAACAGGCGGCGCGATGTTTGCGCTGCAATATCAACACAGTTTTCGACACTTCAAATTGTATCGCGTGTAACGGTTGCGTCGATGTTTGCCCTGAAAATTTAATCAAACTCGTCGGCTTGAATCAGGTTCGTTCGGACAATTATTTAATGCAAATTGCTTCGGATTCGCTCGGCATTTCAGAAGAAGATCTTGCAAGTTACAGCAACGAAGAACTCGCGGAAATGGGCGGAATTATGCTCAAAGACGAATCAACTTGCATCCGCTGTGCGATGTGCGCTTCGCGTTGCCCGACGCACGCGATCGAAATGAAACGCTTCGATTTCACACGCGAATGCGTAACGTTTCATGCGCGAAATCCGAAGATAAAGTATGCAGATTCGTAAGAGTATTCAGCCGCGGATGAACGCGGAAAAACGCGGATTAAGAATAGATTTTTAAATGAAATCCATCCCAAAATATTTGAAAAAATCTGTGTTTATCTGCGGATAATTTTTCTTAAATAACAAACGGAGCGCAGTGCTGCCAGCCTGCAAGCGTTTGAAAAAAGCTAAATTTCTTGACATTACGGCAACTTGAAGATTAATCGAGAAAGTTACACCGCGAAAAACGCGGCGTGGCAGGCTGGCAGCACTGCGCTCCGTGCTTATCCAAAACCGACTTTAAATAAAATTTATGAATCTGTGGGAAATTTACGTTATTTTTGCCCTCGGTTTGGTCAGCAGTCTTCACTGCGTATCGATGTGCGGACCGATTGTGCTTTCTTATAGTCTTCCGCTTGGTTCTCGAAAATTCTCAAAGCAGATCTCCGCACATCTTTTTTATAATCTCGGACGCATTTTGACGTATTCAATGCTCGGCGCAATTGCCGGATTGTTCGGCGGCACGGTCGGATTTTTGGGAAATCTTGCCGGATTTGAAAATGTCGCGGCAATCGTGTCCGGCGCGTTGATGATCGTCGCGGGCGTTTTGATGCTCGACCTCGTGCCAAGTAAAAAATTACAAAAATTCAATCCTTTGATCTACACTTCGCGTTTTCTAAAACCTCTCGGAAGCCGTATTTCTTCGCCTTCCGCCGTTAGTAAATTTTCGCTCGGTTTGATGCTCGGATTTATGCCGTGCGGTTTGATCTACGCCGCGCTTTTCAAGGCGATGTCAACAGGCACAATCTTTGCAGGCGCATTAACGATGATAGCATTCGGTTTGGGCACAGCCGCGTCGCTTTTGGGCATCGGAATTTTATCGTCTGCGCTCAATTTGAAAATCGCCCGATACGGAAATCGACTCGCGGCAGTCAGCGTTTTATTGCTCGGATTGTTTCTCGTCGGACGCGGCGTGATGCCTCTGATAACTTCGGCGCAAGCCGTTGAAGAAGTTCCGGCGTGTCATCGACAATAAATTTGAACTTAAAAAAGGAAATGCGAAAATGTTAGGAGAAAGCGGCGCGATTGCGGAAAAATCCGCAGTTGCTGTGGAAAAATCAAATATCAAACCGACGCGCATCAGAAAAAAATTGCCCGTCATTAACAAAGATTTTCAACTCGAAAAATACAACTGGCATCGGCTGCGAAGAATAATTCATTTCGCTTGTTTTTTAATTTTCGTCAGCTTGCCGTTTTTCAATTTCATACGTTTTGACATTCCGCGACAAAGATTTTATTTCGCCGGATTTGAACTTTGGATCAACGAATTTGCGATCATTTTTTTCTCGCTTCTCTTTTTGATGTTCGTCATCACCGCCGTTTCGATGCTTTACGGGCGAGTTTATTGCGGTTATCTCTGTCCGCAGATGATTTTTTCGGAAGCGTCGATAAATCTCGAAGAAAAGGTCAAAACCTTTATCAATAAACATTTTGCGAAACAAAGCCTGAACCTCAGAAATTTGATGAATCACATCGCGGTTTACACGGTTTTGGGAATCGCTTCGGTTTTTCTCGCATTCGTTTTTATATCGTATTTCATCGAACCGCGCGATCTTTTTCAGCGGCTTGTTTCGTTTGACTTAGTTACCGCAGGCGGATTTGCGGGCGCAGTTGTAACGCTGATTACGTTTGCCGATTTCGCTTTTTTGCGTCAGAAATTTTGCACAACCGTCTGTCCTTACGGTTATTTGCAAGGAATTTTGGGCGACGATAATACGCTCGTCGTGCAGTATCGCGACCCCGAAGAAATCTGTATCGAATGCAAAAAATGCGTGCGCGTTTGCCATATGGGAATTGACATTCGCAATTCGCCGTATCAGATCGAATGTATTCACTGCGGCGAATGCGTCGATGCTTGCAAATTGATTATGGGCAAATTCGGCAAAGACACTTTGATTCATTACGCTTGGGGCGAAAAAGGCGAGATTTTGGGCGATAAAAAAGCGAGTTTCTTGAAACGAATCGGCTTGCGCGACGCAAAACGTTTTGCGGTTTTCGCAATTATTTTTATCTATGCGACAACGCTCGGAATCGTTTTCAGCTTCCGCCACAATGTTCTCGTTCAAATTGCGCCGAACCGCGCAACGCTTTACCGAATCGGCGACGACGAGCGAATTTACAACACTTTTAGAATGACGCTCGCCAATCGCGGAAAACAAGACGCGATCGTGACGCTTTCAATCAAAGATTTGCCCGACGCGCGAATTTCATTGCCTTCAAAAGAAATAGTTTTGAAGCCGGACGAGGAAATCAAACAAGAATTTGAAATCTCCGTTCCCGCGAAAAGTTTAGCGCAAGAAGTAAATCATTTTGAAATCGAAAGCCGCGTTACGCCCAACGAAACGCAGGACGTTTTCAATCAAACTTTTATTATGCCGTTGGAGAAATAAACACGATGAAACAAGCCATTTTTAATTTTTGGAATCAGAAACAAGGAACGATTTTACAGATAGTTTTGGGTGCGATTATGGTGCTTTTCTTTTGCATTATGATCGCCGTTTATCTGATCGCGAAACAAGCAAACCCGATTATTTTGGACGAAAAAGGCAAACCTTTGCATTCGCAAGGACATTAAATAGTTTGTCCGCGAAACACGCGAAACACGCGAAATTTTAGGAATTTATTTGTGTATTTTGCGGATTTTGCGGACAAAAAAAATAAAAATTATGAGCCAATCTGAAAAATTTTGCGATTTGTGCGGACTGAGTGTCGGACGAAATCCTTTTTCACAAAATTACGGCGGCGAATTAAAGGAGTTTTGCTGTCTTGGCTGCCAAAATGTCTATTTGATTCTTTCCGAAAGCGGCGTGATCTCGAGCGGTCAGGACATTCGCGAAAGTGAAGTTTTCAAACGCAGTTTGGCGATGGGTTTAATTTCAAATCGATCCGATGAAAACATCAAAGATTTTCAAATTCCGGCTGATGCGATCGTAAAAGAAACGCTTTTGCACGTTTCGGGAATGTGGTGCGCGGCGTGTTCGTGGCTCATCGAACACAGCTTGCAAAAAACGCGCGGCGTGGTTTCGGCGGAAGCATTTTTCGCGTCCGATCTCGTCAAAGTCCGCTATTGCCCGCAGTTTTTGCCGCCCGAAAAAATTACCAAAACCATCGAACGTCTCGGCTACAAAGCGAGCGAATTCGATCCCGACAACGAAACTTCCGCCGCCGAAAAACGCGATTTGGTTTTGCGAATCGGCGTGGCGGGTTTTCTATGGCTCAATATTATGACTTTGAGCGTGCCGCTTTATGTCGGATATTTTCAAGAAATCAATCCGACCGTTAAATTTCTCTTTCCGTTTATTTTAATGATTCTCGCCTCGCCGGTGATTTTTTATTCGGCAAAACCAATCTTACAACTTGCGTGGACAGGATTTTTGAACAAAACGATCCGGATGGAAACGCTTTTGGCGACCGGAATTTTGGCAGCATATATTTACAGTTCGATTCAGGCTTTTCGCGGTGAAACGCTCGTTTATTTCGACACCGCCGCCGCGATCGTAACTTTGGTTTTGCTCGGCAAATTGATGGAAAAAGGCGCAAAGGAACGCACCGTTCGCGCGATTTCGATGCTTTATCGTCTGATGCCGAAAAAAGCGCGGCTTTTTGTTGAAAACACTGAACGATTCGTTTCGATCGATGCACTCAACGAAGGCAATATTTTCGTCGTCAAAGCGGGCGAACGCATTCCGGCGGACGGCGTTGTCATCGAAGGCGAAACGCACGCCGACGAATCGCTTCTGACGGGCGAATCGAATCCGATTTCAAAAAATATCGGCGATAAAATTGTTTCCGGCAGTTTAAACGTCGGCAACATCATTCACATTCGCGCCACGAAAGTCGGGCAAGATACGACGTTAGCGCAAATTATTAAATTGGTCGAATGCGCCGTTTCGAGCCGTTCAAATCTTGAAAGAACGGTTGATAAAGTTTCCCGAATTTTTGTTCCGAGCGTTATTTTCGTCGCCGTTTTGACGTTTGCGGTTTGTTACGGTTTCGGATTTACGAGTCTTGATGAAGCTCTGATGCGGGCGATCACGATTTTGGTTATCGCTTGTCCGTGCGCTCTCGGACTTGCAACGCCGTTGGCAATCACGGCGGCAGTCGGCGCGGCTTCGCGTAATGGAATTTTGGTCGGCGACAGTAGTGTTTTGGAAAAAGCGTGCGATCTCGACGCGGTCGTTTTCGATAAAACCGGAACGATCACAAACGGCAAATTCGAACTCGTAGATTTTCAATTGGCAGTAAATAAAAATGCCGAAAATGCCGCATTCGCTGCTGTTGGAAATGTGCGAACTTTATTGAATTCGAATCAATTCAACGACCGCGAAATTTTTGAAAATGAATATCTTCCTTTGA
>Ga0209480_10001378_pt1 | contig 17934 bp, 13 predicted proteins | sample JI61114C2DNA_FD_187501 | JGI IMG/M metagenome (GOLD analysis project Ga0209480, IMG submission 187501) | Wastewater effluent complex algal communities from Wisconsin, to seasonally profile nutrient transformation and Carbon sequestration -... | ecosystem: Engineered > WWTP > Effluent > Algae... | reverse complement strand
CGCGCCGGGCAGTCTTCGGCCGCGGCCGTGGTTGTCGCCGCGGACCATGCCGACATCGTTGCGGCCTGCGCCGCGCACGGCGTGCGCGCGGTGCTCACCCGGACCGATCATGCGACCGGCAGCGACCGCCTGGCCGAAGCCTGCGCCCTGCTCTCGCTCGACGGCGACGACATGGTCGTCAACGTGCAGGGCGACGAGCCATTGATCGACCCGGCCCTCGTCGATGCCTGCGCCGCCCTGCTGGCGCAGCGTGGCGACTGCGTCATGAGCACGGCGGCCCACGCCATCGCTTCGCCGGCCGAGTTCGACAACCCGAACGTGGTGAAGGTGGTGCTCGATGCGGCCGGCCGAGCACTCTACTTCTCGCGTGCGCCCATCCCCTGGTGGCGTGATGGCCGGGCCTCCGGTTCGACCGCGCTGCCCGTGCCTGCACCGCTGCGCCACGTCGGCCTGTACGCCTACCGCGCGGGCTTCCTGAGGCGCTTTCCGCAGCTCGAGCCGGCACCGCTGGAGCGCATCGAATCGCTCGAACAGCTGCGTGTGCTCTGGCATGGCGAGCGCATCGCCGTGCACGTCAGCGCGCACGCGCCGGGGCCCGGCGTCGACACGCCGGAAGACCTCGCCCGCGTACGCGCGCTGTTCAACGCCTGAGCCGATTCACGGGCCTCGGCCCCTGCGGGGAAGCGTCAGTTTCACGCAGGGACGCGCATGGTATTCTCGTTGCGACCCGGCGCGACGAGGGCTCCACGACGTCGCCGCCACGCACCATAAAGACAAACGAGGCAGACCCATGAGACTCATCCTGTTGGGCGCACCCGGCGCCGGCAAGGGCACCCAGGCGGCGTTCATCTGCAAGCAGTTCGGGATCCCGCAGATCTCCACCGGCGACATGCTGCGTGCTGCCGTGAAAGCGGGCACCGAGATGGGTCTGGCCGCCAAGCGCGTGATGGACTCGGGCGCACTCGTCAGCGACGACATCATCATCGGCCTCGTCAAGGAACGCATCGCCCAGCCCGACTGCGCCAAGGGCTTCCTGTTCGACGGTTTCCCGCGCACCATCCCGCAGGCCGACGCGATGAAGAACGCCGGCGTCAAGCTCGACCTCGTGCTCGAGATCGACGTGCCCGACAGCGCCATCATCGAGCGCATGAGCGGCCGGCGGGTGCACGTGGCCTCCGGCCGCACCTACCACGTCAAGTTCAACCCGCCCAAGGTGGCCGGCAAGGACGACGCGACCGGCGAAGACCTGATCCAGCGCGACGACGACAAGGAAGAGACGGTGCGCAAGCGCCTCGAGGTCTACCAGAGCCAGACGCGTCCGCTGGTCGACTACTACTCCAGGTGGGCCGCCACCGGCGATGCCGGCGCGCCGCGTTACCGCAAGATCGACGGCACCGGCAGCGTCGACGAAATCACCTCGCGCGCCCTCGCCGCCCTGTCCTGAAGGAGCGCCAAATGGACATCGCAGGCAAGGTCTTCATCGTCACCGGCGGCGCCTCGGGCCTCGGTGAAGGCACGGCACGCATGCTCGCGGCAAACGGCGGCAAGGTGGTCATCGCCGACCTGCAGGCCGAACGCGGCGAAGCCATCGCGAAGGAACTCGGCGGCGCGTTCGTGAAGTGCGACGTCAGCCAGGAAGCCGATGGCCAGGCGGCCGTCGACACGGCGCTCAAGCTCGGCAAGCTCGTCGGGCTGGTCAACTGCGCCGGCATCGCCCCCGCGGCAAAGACTGTCGGCAAGGAAGGCGCGCACGCGTTGTCGCTGTTCGCCAAGGTCATCACCGTCAACCTGGTCGGCAGCTTCAACATGATCCGCCTGGCCGCCGCGGCGATGTCGAAGAACGAGCCCGAGCCGACCGGTGAACGCGGCGTGCTGATCTCCACTGCCAGCGTCGCGGCCTACGACGGCCAGATCGGGCAGGCAGCGTACTCCGCCTCGAAGGGAGGCGTGGTCGGCATGACGCTGCCGATCGCGCGGGACCTGGCCCGCAACGGCATCCGCAACATGACCATCGCGCCGGGCATCTTCGGCACGCCGATGCTGTTCTCGATGCCTCAGGAGGTACAGGACGCGCTGGCCGCCGGCGTGCCCTTCCCGAGCCGCCTGGGCACGCCCGCGGACTACGCGAAGCTGGTGCACCAGATCATCGTCAACGACATGCTCAACGGCGAAGTGATCCGCCTGGACGGCGCGATCCGGCTCGCGCCGAAGTGACCGACCGGTGGCGGGCCTTGCCCCCGCCACCGACTTCGCTCATCGAACTGCCGGCTCAGCCTTTGCGGCGAGCGTAGAGGCTCCACAGCCGGGCCAGGTCGGCTGTGCCGTCAGTGCCGCCCACGCCGCGCAAGGTCGCCTGCGCCTTCGCATCGCCGGCCAGGACCTGCGCGACACCGAGGTGCAGCTTGGCGTCCTCCGGCCTCTTCAGACTGCCCTTGGCAATGCCCTGCTGCATCATCTGCAGGCCCTTCGCACTGTCGCCGCCCAGCGCGGTCGAGAAGCCCAGGCTGACGAGCGCATTGCCGTCCTTCGCCGCATTGGCCTCGCTCTCCGCCGCCGCACGGGCCGCCTTCGCCTCGTCGATCCGCTTCATGACCAGGTCACGCAGACGCTTGTGGCGATCGGCCTCGGCGCCGGTACCGAGCACGCCGGTGGCGAAGCCCTTGTCGACCACCTGCTTGGCCTCGAGTTCGTGGCCGGCCTGCAGTGCGAGCTGGCTCATCTCCATGAAGTCGCTGGCGGAGCTCATGCTGCCGGTGGCCAGGCTGAGCCGGTAGGTGTCGAGCACCAGCCGGTCGCTGAAGCCGGGCTTGCGCTGCATGCGGCTGAGCAGGTCGACCCAGTACTCCTTCTTCGGGTAGTAGGTGACCAGGCGCTCGAGCGCGAAGACCGTCGCGCCCGGATCCTTCAGCTGCGACGCCGCGTTCAGCAGCAGGTTCAGCCGATCCTGTGCCGGCGGTGTGCCGGCCTTCTCGGCCGCCTGGATCTCGCCGGTGAGCTCGCGTGCCGCGCCGGCGTAGTCGCCACTGAGGTACTGGCTCTGAATCAGCAAGGTGCGCATCGAGCCGCTCGTGCCGCCCTCCTTGAAGTAGCGCTGGCCCCACTGCATGGCCTTGGCATAGTCCTTCGCGCGGTAGTAGCCGCCCGAGATCGACTCGGCCATGCGTGCCTTGTCGGCCGGCGCCACCTTGCCGGTGGCCGCCAGCGCCTCGAAGGACCTGGCCGCGGTGTCGTTGTCGCCGGCGCCCGAAGCCGCGGCAATGCGCATGCGCTCGATGAGGTAACTCTCGTTGGCGTTCTTGCCGCTAACCGCATCGGCATCGCGCACCTTGGCCAGCGCGTCCTTGTACTTGCCGGCCTTGATGAGCTCTTGCGCCGCCTGCAGCGGCTTGCCCACGTCGGGCCGAACGGACTCCTGCGCCTGCGCGGCACCGAAGGCGATCAGACACGCCGCGGCGAGCGCGGTGAATCGTAGTTGCTTCATGGCCTACTTGACGAACTGTTCGTTGCCGACCATGCCGAGCTTGGTCACGCCCAGCCGCTGGGCGGAAGCCAGCACCGTCGCGACCGCCTTGTATTCGACCAGCTTGTTCGGCCGGATGTGCACTTCGGCCTGATCGGGCTCGGCCGCCACGCGCTGCAGGCGATCCTCGAGTGCCGTGCGGTCGGTCAGTGCTTCGCCGTTCCACAGGATGGTGCCGTCGAAGTCGATGTCGATCGTCACGACGACCGGGTCTCTCTGCTGGGCCGGGGGCGCGCCCTGTGGCATGTTCAGGTTGACGCTGTGCAACTGGATCGGGATGGTGATGATCAGCATGATCAGCAGCACCAGCATCACGTCGATGAGCGGCGTGGTGTTGATGTCGACCATCACGTCGTTGTCACCCGACCCGGAGCCTAGGTTCATTGCCATCTGGTCACCCCTTCGGCGGCGGTTCGGTCACGAAGCTGATCTTGGCGATCGCCGCGCGCTGGCAGGCGAAGACGACTCGCCCGATCGATTCGTAGCGCGACTTCTCGTCGCCGCGGATGTGGACTTCGGGCTGCGGATCCTGCACGGCGACCTTCTTCAGACGCTGGAACAGCGCCTCGCTGTCGGCCACCGGCTGGTTGTTCCAGAAGACATCGCCATCGCGGTTCACCGAGATCTCGATGTTCTCCGGCTTGGTCTGCCGGGCGATGTTGATTTCCTTGGGCAGGCTCATCGCGATCGACTGCGTGACGACCGGAATGGTGATCAGGAAGATGATCAGCAGCACCAGCATCACGTCGACAAGCGGCGTGGTGTTGATCGTGCTGGTGATCTCGTCCTCGTCGCCGCCCGAACCTATGTTCATGGCCATGAGGTTCTCTCCTGTGCGCCTATCAGCGAACCGACTTCGCGCCCATGAGCACGCCGTGCACGTCGGCAGCGAAGCTGCGCACCGCGTCCATCGTCACCTTGTTGCGGCGCACCAGCCAGTTGTAGCCGAGCACCGCCGGCACCGCCACGGCCAGGCCGATGGCCGTCATCAGCAGCGACTCGCCCACCGGGCCGGCCACCTTGTCGATGCTCGCCTGGCCGGCGATGCCGATGGCCGTCAGCGCATTCAGGATGCCCCACACCGTGCCGAACAGGCCGATGAACGGCGCCGTGGAGCCCACCGTGCCGAGGAAGGCCAGGCCATCCTGCAGGCGCGACTGCACTTCGTCGACGGCGCGCTGCACGCTCATCGTCACCCAGGTGTTGCGGTCGATGTTCTCGGTGAGCGCGCCTTCATGGTGCTCGCCGGCGTCGATGCCGGTCTCGGCGATGAAGCGGAATGCGCTGCCCTCCTTCAGCTTGCTGGCCCCTTCGCGGATGCTGGACGCCTTGAAGAAGCCGGCGCGCGCCGCCTTGGCCTCGCCGCTGACCTTGATGCTCTCGTACAGCTTGGTCACCAGGATGTACCAACTGCCCATGCTCATGATGACGAGGATGATCAGCGTGCCCTTGGCGACGAAGTCACCCTGGGCCCACAGGGCCTTCAGGCCGTAGGGGTTGTCGACGGTCTCCTTGGTGACTGTCGGAACGAGCGCCGGCGCTGGTGCCGCCACCGGTGCGGGCGCGGCTGCGGCCGGAGTGGCCTCGGGCGCGGAAGCCTGTGCGAAGCCGAGCTGCGGCAGCAGGCCGACGATCAGCGTGAAGACGAGGGCGACGATGGATTTGTTGAATGACATGTTGATTCTCTTTCTGGGATGCAGAAATGGATGCGTGTGAGCTTGGGCCGGGATGGGGCCGGACTCAGTCGAATCGGTAGACGAAGGGAATGCGGACACCGGCGACGTCGTGACCTTGTCCGACGCACTTGACCTCTTCGACCGCCTTGGCTGAATAGCGGCCGAAGATCGGATGGGTCTGCTGCACGACCTTCACGTTCTTGATCTCGCCGCCGGGACCGACGGTGAATTCGATCAAGGCCTCGCCGCGGGTGAGGCCGGCACGATTGGCCTCGCGCGGGAACCCGGCTTCCTTCACCTTTTCCTGGTAGCCAGGGCAAACCACGCCGGCCGACGCGACCACGGGGGCGGCGGGCGGTGGCGGTGCGGGTGCGGCCACCACTGGCGGAGGCGCAGGAGCGATCACCACCGGCGCCGGAGGCGGCGTGGGCGTGACGGCCGTGATGGTCGGTTGGGGAGGCGGAGGTGTCGCGATCTGCACCTCTGGCGGCGGGATGAACGGCGGTGGCGGAGCTTCCAGCTTCGGAGGCGGCGGCACCACGATCTCGGGAGGGGGCGGCGGCTTCTTGATCTCTTCGATGACCTTGGTCTCGATGGGTGCTCGCACGACGTCGACCACCTTCTTGGCCAGGCCGGTCACCAGTGCGTACACGATGAAGCCGTGAAACAGGATGACAGCGGCGATGCCGGTGAGGTGTTTCCTCGGGTCCCGCTGTCGCTGGGCAAAATTCATGTCCTGGGATCTCCAGTTCGGACGCGGACTAACAGATGACTGCATTTGCTCTCCGGCTCATGGCCGGCGAGCAAAGCGGAACAGGCAGGAGTCTAGCGGGCTCGCAGCCTGTTCGACCTGTAGTTTGCCCCACTTTCGAAACAGCGTTTCAATCTATAGGCCGAATTCTCAGCGGCTCAGCAAACCAACTCTCGTGAAGCGTTCGAGCGCTCGACGATCAACGTGAATGGCTCGGCGAGCCCATGCATTCGGACGAGTCCGGAATGAGCGCGCTCTGCTGAAGAAGCCGCGCGTCAAAGAGAGTCGAAGTGGCGGCGTCAAGGCCCATGCGCTGCCTTGGTTGACAGGCTATCGAGTTCAACAAAATGCCCGCGGGCTCGTGACCCGCGGGCATGAACGGTCAACCAGGCGATTGGCTCGGGGGCCTACCAGAACTTGTAGCCTGCCGCCACGTAGACGAACCGGCCGCGCGGATCGTATTGCGTGATGTCATAGCCACCCTGGAACTGGTTGCTGACCGGCGTGAAGACTCCCGGAGGATTCTTGTCGAACAGGTTGCGCGCACCGATCGCCAGACGCAGGTTCTTGATGCCCGTGTAGGTGATGTTGGCGTCGTAGGTCGAGAAGCTCGGGATGAAGTTGCGGTCGTTGTCGATCGCGTTGCGCCCGGCTTCGTAGCCGCTGGCGAAGTTCTGCGTCGCGGTGAAGGCCCATGCGCCGGTCGAGTAGGTACCGGTCAGCGCATGCTTCCAGCGCAGCACCACGCCGCCGTTGTCCGCACCCGAAACCGGGTTGCCGGCCGGGTCGACGATGGTGCCCACGCGGTGCGAGATCGCGCCGCTCGGGGTGGTTTCGTCGAACTTCAGCATGTAGGTGCCGAACAGGCGCGCCGAGAACTTGCCGTCGGCCACGTTCTCGCTGTAGCGCAGGTCGACGTCGAGGCCTCGCACCGTGGAGCCACCGGTGTTGGACAGCAACTGGTTGATCTCAGTAACGCTGCCGGTGCTATCCAGAGTCACCAGGTTGGCATAGGCCGGATCTCCCGCGCGGAAGCGCGAGACGATCAGCTGCGCCGAGGGGGTCTGGATGTAGTCCTTGACACGCACGTTGAACAAGTCGACCGCGGCCGAGAAGTTCGGCGTCGGCTGGAACACGATGCCGAGGGTTTCCTGCTGCGACTTCTCCGGCTTCAGATCGGACTTGCCGCCGTTCAGCGCATTCACCTGCAGGTCGGTTTCGCCGGTGAACGGGTCGTCGAACTGCTCGGACGTGCCCAGCGTCACGGGCGTGTAGAGGTCGATGAGCGACGGGGCGCGGAAGCTGGTGCCGACCGAGCCGCGCACCAGGAAGGTCTGGTTCGGCCTCCACGACAGCGCTGCCTTGTAGTTGGTCGAGTCGCCGACGACCGAGTACTTGTCGCCGCGCACGGCCAGCGTCCCTTCCAGGGTCTTGGAGATCGGCAGCAGCAGCTCGGCGAACACCGAAGCCACCTTGCGCTTCACGTCGACGGGTGCCGTGGCGCCGCCCAGGCCGGCAATGTCGCCGGTGCCCAGAGCCGCGCTCGGCGTGGTCTGCAGCTTCTCTTGACGATAGGCCGCGCCGAGGGCGTACTGCACGGTGCCGCCAGGGAGCTTGCCGAGTTCACCGGTGATCTTGCCATCGATACCGTCGGCCGTCGACTTGGCCTCGATGGTGCCGCCGGTGTACTTGGCACCGGCCGCCGCCAACGCGGCATTGAACGAAGCCGATTGGGTCAGCGACCACGGGTTCCAGTCGTTGGCCGGATTGTTGATCACGGAGGCATAAGCCACCTGCGAGAAGTAGCCGTCGGGCACGGTGCCGGACGTCTTCGATTCATTGTGTGCCGCCGCAACTTCATAGTCGAGTCCGAACAGCGTGCCACGCGAGCCGACGACCAGGCGGGTCTGCTCACTCTCGTCCTCACTGGTGCGCAGGCCAAAGTCGAAGACGCGTGCCGTTATGGCCAGCGGAGAATTTGCCGTCACCAGGTCGGCGGCGCGCTGGCGCACCGTGGCGTTCAGCGATGTATCGGCCGCGATGGCCTGAAGGTACTGAGTTGCCGTAGCGTAGTTCGGATTGGTCGGCTGCAGGATGAGCGCTGGCACCACACCTTGATTGGCGAACTCGCCATCGGTCAGTAGGAAGCTGCGACGAACCGGGCTCGGCTGGAAACGCTGCGTCACCGTGCTCTTCGAGAACAGTACGTCGCCGAAAAGTTCGACTGCGTCACTGACCTTCACGGCACCATTCGCCGTGAGATTGATCAAGTCACGCTTGGGCAGCAGTCCGACGAACGTATTGCTGTCGAACGTGCAGTAGCTGGGGCCATCCGACGGTGCTCCAGTGGCAGTACCGTTGCGGCTAACCGTCGGGTTCAAGAACATGTTGATCGACTCGCACTGATTGGCGCGAGCCAGTGGATTGCCAAAGCCAGTGCCCGGCGACGCACCGAAGCCAGGTACCGTGACACCAGTCGTGGCGTCGATGCCGCCCTCGATATTGCCCTGGCCGGTGGCGCCGGAGACGATGTACGGGAACTGGTTGCCGGTGGCGGCGAACTTGCGGTCCTTCGCGAACAGCGGGAAGTCCTTCTCCAGCGAGGCCGAGAAGGTGATGCTGTAGCGGTCCTTCTGCAGGTTGCCGATGCCGCCGACCACGGACACGCCGTGGTTCTGGCCGCCGCCGTCGCGCGTGGGCGTGCCGGTGGAGACGTTCAGCTCGAGGCCCTGGTAGTCCTTCTTCAGGATGAAGTTCACCACGCCGGCGATGGCGTCCGAACCGTACACGCCGGAAGCGCCGTCCTTCACCACCTCGACGCGCTCGATGGCGGCCAGCGGGATGACGTTGACGTTCACCGCGGCAACGCTCGGGTTGGCGAAGATCGCCAGGCGACGACCGTTGACGAGCACCAGGGTGCGCTCTTCACCCAGGCCGTGCAGGGAGATCGTGGCCAGGCCGTAGGTCGATGAGCCGGCGCCGGTGGCGTTGGCCGTGCCGCCCGCGCTCGATGCGGCGGTGATGCTTTGCAGCAGTTGCTCCGTGCTGGTCACGCCGCTGCGCTCGATGTCTTCGCGGGTGACGGTCTGCACGGGCAGAGAGCCCTCGACGTCGATGCGCTTGATCGACGAGCCGGTGATCTCGACGCGGTCGAGCGTCTGCTGGCCGAAGGCCGGGGCAGCGCCGAGTGCCAGTGTGCCGCCGAAAGCGACGAGCACGGCGGAACACACTTTGGTTCTTCTGAACATGTGATCTCCTGTGAAAGCGGTGAAAGGTTGATCGATAGACCCAGCTCCGAGCAAGACACATGCCGCCTCTGTAAGGCTGCTGCGACCCGTCTGCGAAGACATGTAAAAGAATTGTCACCACAGGCACCCTCCAGACCGTCTAGGGGTTTCCTTGAACCGGCTGGTAACGGTGCGGCGCGGTGCGGCGCGGCGGCATCGAACGATCGTGCTCAAAGCCGCTGGCAGCGCGGGTTTGCCGAGGACGACGCGATGGCACTTCGTCCGCGTCGCCGGCCGAGACTCACTGCGCAGCTAGGTGCATCTCCCTAGGATCCTCACGCCGCGTCGTTGGCTGTGTGCAACATGCACACGCGTGTCGCGGCGCTTGCGCGCATGACGGCCATGCCAGACTAGCCCGCCCCACTCGAACGTCCCCCGCATGCCGATGCTCGATCTGACCCGCCGCTGGTTCACCCTCGCAGTGGCCACAGGCGCAGCGACTGGCAGCCTTGCCTCCGGTGGCCGTACCGTCGAGGTCTGGGTCGAGCTCACCGAAGAACCTCCCGCTGCCGCCGTCGCGGCTTCTGCAGCAGCGCGCCAGCGCGAACGTGTCGCTTCACAACAGGATCGAGTCGGAGAGACCCTGGCTCGGCTGGGTGGCATCGAGCTCGCCCGGATTCGCGCCAACGGCAACGCGATCGCAGTGCGGATCGACAGCACGCGCCTCGATGCGGTGCGCGCCATCGAAGGCGTGAAGAGCGTGCGCCCTGCCCGCTCGCTGCACCCACCCCAAACAGGGGGGGGCACGTGAAGCTAGGACACAACCCCGTTGACGCACGACATCTGGCGTGATCCAGTGGCTGGTCGGGGTCGATCGTGACTTTTGTCAGGTGATCCGCCTGCAAGTCGATCGCCAACCCGACCGGCACTCATCGGGTGCTGCCCTCGAAAAAAATCTTCTGGAGGTCCACGTGAACAGACTCTTATCACCCTTGGCGGTGGGCGCAGCAGCTTGGCTGCTCGTTGCCTGCGGCGGCGGGGATTCGTCGGGCGCAGCGCCCGGTGACGGTAGCCAGGCAGGTGCACAACAGGCCGCGTCCAGCTATCGGACTGCAGCGCCCGAGGGCGTGGTCGCCAGCCGGATCGACGCGCGCCTGCGCGGCGCGCAAGGCCAGGTCAGGGTGTGGGTGTCTCTCGAGCAGAACTCGGTGGCCGCGCAGCGTGCCGCGCTGGCGGAAGCCGACGTTTCGCTCGCCTCCGATCGCATGGCGATCAAGTCCGCCTCGGCGCTGCGCGCTGGCGTGAGCGCTCATAAGCTGCGCATCAGCGAAACGCAGGGCGCCTTGTCCGGCCAGCTGAGCGCGCTCGGAGGCAAGGAGCTGGCTCGCGTGCAGACCGCGCACAACGCGATCGCGGTGAGCATCGATGCCTCGCAGCTGACCCAGGTGGCCTCCTTGTCCGGCGTCGCCAAGGTGCGGCCCGTCATGAACTACGAACTGGATCTCTCCGCCACGGTGCCCTATGTGGGCGCCACCGCCGCGCAATCGCGCGGTGTCGACGGCACCGGTGTCGTCGTCGCGGTGCTCGATTCGGGCATCGACTACACGCACCGCAACCTCGGTGGCGCGGGCACGGACGCCGCCTACACGGACGCATACGGCACGGCCACGTCGGACCCGAGGAACACGACGCTGGACGGTCTGTTCCCGACCGCCAAGGTCATCGGCGGATACGACTTCGTCGGTGAATCCTGGCCGAACTCCCCGGAGGTCGGCGATCCCGACCCGATCGACCTCGAAGGCCACGGCACGCACGTGGGCGACATCATCGCCGGCCAAAGTGCCGACGGCGCGCACAAGGGCGTCGCGCCCGGCGCCAAGCTGATGGCCGTCAAGGTCTGCAGCGCCGTCGCCACGTCGTGCAGCGGCATCGCACTGCTGCAGGGCATGGACTTCGCGCTCGACCCGAACGGCGACGGTGACACCAGCGATGCTGTCGATGTCATCAACATGTCGCTCGGCTCGTCATACGGCCAGACCGAAGACGATCTGACGCAGGCCGCCACCAACGCGGTGCGGCTGGGCGTCGTCGTGGTCACGTCCGCCGGCAACAGTGCCAACAAGCCCTACGTCGTCGGCTCGCCTTCGATCGCCCCCGGGGTGATCAGCGTCGCGCAGACCGAAGTGCCGGGAGCCGTGGCGATCCCGCTGGTGGTCAATTCGCCGGCCGCGATTGCCGGCACGTATGCCAACACGCAGACCATGGACTGGGCGCCGGTGAATGCCGCCGTCTCCGGCGACGTGGTGTTCTACGGGCGCGGCTGCCCGGCAGGGAGCGTTTCGGCAGGCTCGCCGGCCGATCCGGTCGTGACCAGCCCGCAAGGCAAGGTCGCCCTGATCGATCGCGGGGGCTGTTCCGTCAGCCTGAAGATCGACCGTGCCGCCAAGGACGGTGCGACGGCAGTGCTGATCGGCCTCGTCGCCGCGGGCGATGCCGTGTCGTTCTCGTACGGTGGTGGTGACACCTTCGTGCCCTCGATGGTCATTCAGCAGTCGCTGTCGTCGCGCATCAAGGCCAACATCGCGGCGCCGGTGAACGTCACGATCTCGCCGGCCTCCGGCATTGCGCTGATCGGCAGCATGGCGGCCACCTCGTCGCGCGGTCCGTCGATGAGCACCCAGGCCATCAAGCCGGAAATCGGTGCGCCTGGCGCCTCGCTGTCGGCAGAAGCCGGCACGGGCACGGGCGAAACGGTGTTCGGTGGCACCTCCGGTGCAGCGCCGATGGTGTCGGGCGGTGCAGCCCTGCTGCTGCAGGCCTTCCCGAACCGGAAGCCCGAGCAGATCAAGGCGATGCTGATGAACAGCGCCGAGACGACGATCTACACCAACCCCGCACTGCTTCCGGGAGAACTCGCACCGATCACGCGCATCGGCGCGGGTGAGATGCGCGTCGATCGGGCGTTGACGCTCACCACGCTGGCCTACAACCGCGAGTCGAAGTCGGCCTCGCTGTCGTTCGGCACGGTGGATGTGCCCGAAACGCTGGTGGTCACGAAGAAGCTGCGCATCGAGAACCTCTCGAAGGCCAGCCGCGCCTACCGCGTCTCGTCGGCCTTCCGCTACGCAGACGACGAGGCCAGCGGCGCAGTGCGCGTGCTCGCACCGTCGTTCGCTTATGTCGGAGCCAAGGGAAGCGCGGAAATCGACGTGAAGCTGGTGATCGATCCGTCCAAGCTGCCGACGTGGGGGCTCAACGGCGGTTCGCTGGGCGGTACCGGCGCGGCGCTCAATGGGCCCGAGTACGACGGCTACCTGACGCTGCAAGTCGACGCTGAGCGCGTGACCGTGCCCTGGCACGTGCTGCCCCGCAAGGCGGCTGCCACGAAGTCCACCTTGACGGACCGCAGCAGTTCGGGCGGTACGCTCTATCTGGACAACAAGGGTGTCGAGGTTTCGGACTACGACGTGTTCTCGCTGACCGGCCAGAGCGCGAAGATTCCGAACAGCGAGATCCCCGGCCCGGGCTCCAACCAGGCGGTGATCGACCTGCGCTCGGTGGGCGTGCGCTTCCTGCCGGCCAGCCTGGCCGGTGCGGATTACCTGGAGTTTGCGATCAACACCAACGGTCGCAGGGCGCACCCCGCCTACCCGGCGGGCTTCGAGGTGGACATCGACACCAACGGCGACGGCGTGGTCGACTATTTCGTCTTCAACGGCGAGAACGGCGGCTTCGCAGTGACCGGGCAGACATTGGTGTTCGTTCAGAAGGCCGGTGCAGCTGCCGGTTCGGCATTCTTCTACGCCGATGCCGATCTGAACTCCGGCAACATGATCATGACCCTCCCGGCAGCGGCGATTGGCGTTGTTGCCGGTCAGACGATCAGCTTCAGCGTGTATGCCTACGACAACTACTTCTCCGGCATCACGAGCGACGCGATCGAGGGCATGCTCTTCACGCCGGGCAGCGAGCGCTTTGGCGTGGTCGGTGGTCCGTTCAACTCGGTTGCACCGAGGAGCGCGGCCTGGGTCGGCGTGACGTCGACCACGCAGCCTGACACCACCAGCAGCGAGCGGGGTCTGCTCCTGATGTACCGCCGCAATGCGGGCCTGGAGGCCGACGCGATCCGCCTGCGCTGATCAGCGCTTCGTCAATGACAAGGGGCCGCGAAAGCGGCCCCTTTTTTCTTGCCTCGGCCGCAGCCGCTGCGCGGCTCAACCCGCCATCGGCAAGGCGATGCGCGGCACGGCCGCCAGCAGCGTGCGTGTGTAGGCCGTCTGCGGCGTGCCCAGCACCTGCTCGACGCTGCCCTGCTCCTCGATGCGGCCCCGCTGCATCACCGCGATGCGGTCGGCGATGTACTCGACCACGCCGATGTTGTGCGTGATGAAGAGATACGACACGCCGGTTTCGCGCTGCAGGTCGCGCAGCAGGTTCAGGATCTGCGCCTGCACCGACACGTCCAGCGCCGAGGTCGGCTCGTCGCAGACGATCAGCCGCGGTTCGACTGCCAGCGCACGTGCGATGGCGATGCGCTGGCGCTGGCCGCCGGAGAACTCGTGGGGGTAGCGCTGCAAGGCTTCGCGCCTCAACCCGACCTGGTCGACGAGCGTGTGCAGCCGCTCGCGGCGTGCCGCCGCGGCCATGTCGGGGCGCAACGCGATCAGGCCCTCTTCGAGGATGTCGAAGACGCGCATGCGCGGGTCCAGGGAGGCGAACGGATCCTGGAACACGATCTGCACGGCGCGCCGTGCCTCACGCAACGCATCGCCCTGCAGCGTGAAGAGATCCTGCCCCTGGAACAAGGCCTGGCCGCCGATCACGGCCTGGTGGCGCAGCAACTGGACGATCGCCTTGCCGGTGGTTGTCTTGCCGCAACCGGATTCACCGACCAGTGCCAGCGTGCGGCCAGCGGGTATCGCGAAGGACACACCGTCCACCGCGACGAACGCGCCCGCGGTGCGCTGCAGCAAGCCTTTGCGAATCGGGAAACGCACCGACAGATCCCGCACCTCGAGCAATGCCGTCTCGATGCCTTCGATGCGGCGCACGTCTGCCCGCGCCGCCGCTTCGCCAGGGATTGGCGAAGCCGTGGCATCGGCGCCCTCGCGGTAGAGCAGGCAGCGTACGCCAGTGGCTCCGGCCTGCTCCATCGCCGGCAGCGTGTGGTGACACGCGTCGAAGGCACGGTCGCAGCGCGGTGCGAATCGGCAGCCGGTGAACTCCTGCCACAGCGGCGGCACCGTGCCGCCGATGGCGGCGAGCGCCCCGCCGCGCTTGCTGGTGTCGGGCAAGGCGCGCAGCAGCAGGCGTGCGTAGGGGTGGCGCGGCGAGGAGAAGAAGTCGGCCGCGCTGGCCACCTCGACGATCTGCCCGGCGTACATGAGCGCGACCTGCTGCGCCATGCCCGACACCACCGCGAGGTCGTGCGTGATGAGCAGCATGCCCATGCCCTGCTCCTTCTGGAGCTGCTTGAGCAGGTCGAGGATCTGCGCCTGGATGGTCACGTCCAGCGCCGTGGTCGGCTCGTCGGCGATCAGGAAGTCGGGCTCGCAGGCCAGCGTCATCGCGATCATCACGCGCTGCTTCTGGCCGCCGGACAGGCGGAACGGGTATTCGTCGATGCGGCGCTCGGGCTCGGGGATGCCGACCTTGCCCATCCACTCGATCGCCTTGGCGCGCGCCGCGTCGCCGCGCAGTTCGGTGTGGCTCTCGATGGCCTCGACGATCTGATCGCCCACGCGCATCACCGGGTTCAGGCTGGTCGCCGGCTCCTGGAAGATCATGCCGATTCGCCCGCCGCGCACCGCGCGCATGCTAGACTCTGGCAGGCCCAGAACATCGTGCCCCTCGAGCAGGATGCGCCCGTCGGTGATGCCGCCGTTCTCGGGCAGCAGCCGCATCAGCGCCAGCGCAGTCATGCTCTTGCCACAGCCGGACTCGCCCACCAGCGCAAAGGTCTCGCCGCGGCGGATCGCCAGGCTCAGGCCGTCGATGGCACGCACCAGCCCCGCATCGGCGTCCAGCGCCACCTTGAGATCGTCGATCTTCAGCATGTGCGGGCGCCTCAGGCGATGCTGCGCTTGAAGCGCGGGCGGAAGCTGCGGGCGCGCGGGTCGAACGCGTCGCGCACGCCGTCGGCAAACAGGTTGGCGGCCAGCACCAGGGTGACCATGAAGCCGAACGCTGCGGCGAAGCTCCACCAGACCACCGGGTCGCGGCTCATCTCGCTGCGCGCCAGGTTGATCATGCCGCCGAAGCTGTTCATCGAAGGATCGACGCCCACGCCGACGTAGGTGAGCACGGCTTCGTAGAGGATCAGGTCGGAGAAGCTCAGCACCGTGGTGATGAGCACCAGGTGCATCACGTTGGGCGCGATGTGGCGCGACATGATGCGCGCGTGGCTCACGCCGAAGGCAGTGGCGGCCTGCACGAACTCGAGCTCGCGCAGCTTGAGCGTCTCGCCGCGCACCAGGCGGCACAGCGTGGCCCATCCGGTGAGACCGAGGATCACGCAGAGCAGGAAGATCTTCAGGTCCGATCGCTCCAGGCCGGTCTCGAAGAGATCGGGGTTCTTGTCGAGGAACACCTGCACCATCAGCACGCAGGCGGCGATCAGCAGCACATTGGGCACTGAACTGAGTGTGGTGTAGAGGTACTGGATGACCTCGTCGACCCAGCCGCGGAAGTAGCCTGCGAGCACGCCCAGCACCACCGCGAAGGGCAGCGTGGCCACGGTGGCCAGCGTGCCGATCACGAAGGCCGTGCGCACGCTCTTGAGCGCCTGGTAGAGCACGTCGTTGCCGGTGCGGTCGGTGCCGAACACGTGGTAGTGGCCCATCAGGCCCACCACGGCGCCGCCGATCAGGCACACCACGGCCACCGTCAGCAAGGCGGCACGCAGCGGCAGGTCGGAACGATCGGCCGCGATGTCGCGCAGCGCCGCACCGAGGCCGCCATGCGTGCGGCTCATCAGCGCGCCGGTGGCCAGAGCGATCAGCGCGGCCACGAGCAGGCCGCCGGTTGCGCCGGCCAGGGCACGCTGCGTCACGTCGCCCGCCCATTGGCTCTCAGGGTCGGTGAGGTGCGCGCCTGCGTGCTTCAGCCGCGGAAAGTCGCGCTTGAGCTTGCCGTCGACCTCCAGCGGCTCCTTGGTCAGGCCGAGGTAGGCCAGCGGCTCCGAGTAGCCGGTCTCGCGCATCGCGACCTGGCGAGAGAGCATCAGGTCGAGCAGACTTTCGGTCGAGGTGGCGTAGAAGGTCTGCGTGCCCGCCGGTGCGCCGGCCGAAGGCGCCAGCGCACGGCGGAAGTGCACGCTGTCGGCCGCGGTCACCAGGGCAAACAGCGCGAGCACGATGGCCGCCGAGAAGGCCGCCGGGTCGCGCAGCACCTTCCACCAGTTGGCGCGCAGGTTGTCGTTGACGCGAATGCGCCAGCCATACCAGGCCAGCGCGAGCAGCATCGCGTACAGCACGACGTCGGTCCAGAGCAGGACGATCTTCGGCATGGTCTTCTCGTTCTTCTCAGGACAGCCGCACGCGCGGATCGGCCCAGGTGTAGGTCAGGTCGATGATCACGTAGCTGGCGATGTACAGCAGCGCGCCGAGGAAGACCATCGAGCGCACGATGGCGAAGTCCTGCCCCGTGATCGCCTCGATCACGAAGGCGCCCAGGCCCGGGATGCCGAAGAAGCTCTCGAACACCAGGCTGCCGAGGAACACGTAGGGCAGGTAGGAGCCGGCGCTGGTGATGATGGGGATCAGCGCGTTCTTCAGCACGTGGCGGAACAGCACCACGGCCTCCGACAGGCCCTTGGCGCGCGCGGTGCGCACGTAGTCCTTGCCGATCTCCTCGAGGAACATCGCGCGGTACAGCCGCGCCTCGCCGCCCAGCCGCGCCAGCAGCGACAGCAGGATCGGCAGGATGAGGAACTTGACCGCGTCCAGCCCCGGCGCGTAGCCGTTGATGGGCACCAGCCGCAGCACGCGCGAGAACATGTACTGGCCGACGATGATGTAGAAGAGGCTGGAGATCGACAGCATCAGCACGCACAGCACCACGCCCCAGAAATCGATCCGCGAGTTGCGGAAGAACACGAGCAGCAGCGCGAAGGCCGTGCTCGCGAAGACCTGCAGGATGAACAAGGGCAAGGCGAGCTGCAGGCTCACCCCCATTCGCGTCTTGATCTCGTAGCCGATGTCGATGGCGTTGCGCGCGTCGGAGCGGCCGAACTGCAGCGCGAACAGCGACACCGAGCGCTCCCAGACGATGGTCTTCGTCAGCTTCGCGGCGCCCTCTTCCTTCTTGTTCCAGTACAGGGGTTTGTCGTAGCCGCGTTCGGCCTTCCACTTCTCGATCTGGTCCTGCGTGACGCGCTTGCCGCCGATGTTCAGCCGCGCCATGTCGTCGGGCGTGTTGACGGTGAAGAACAGCACGAAGGTGAAGAGGTTGACGCCGATGAGGATCAGCACCCCGTAGCCGATGCGGCGGATCAGGTAGTTCAGCATGGTCAGGTGCCCGTCGAGGCGGCCGCGACGGCGCCGGCGTTCTTCGGCTTCGCGGTGGCGAGCTGGCGCACGCGGTAGCCGCGCCAGGCCAGCCCCACCAGCAGCGCCAGTGCCAGCGCGATCAGCGCCAGCGGCCAGCGAACCGGGTGGTTCCACTCGGCCTGCTTGGCCACGCGCATGGCCGGGTCGATGCGGTAGTACTTGGCCAGGTCGCGCACCAGGATGCTTGGCTTGCCGTTGTGCGCCCAGGGCT
>Ga0209480_10001375_pt1 | contig 17972 bp, 12 predicted proteins | sample JI61114C2DNA_FD_187501 | JGI IMG/M metagenome (GOLD analysis project Ga0209480, IMG submission 187501) | Wastewater effluent complex algal communities from Wisconsin, to seasonally profile nutrient transformation and Carbon sequestration -... | ecosystem: Engineered > WWTP > Effluent > Algae... | reverse complement strand
TGGCCTACACCCTCTATTATCTCAAGATACGATTTAATAGGAACTGTTGCCTGTGCTTGAACATCTGTTAAAGGAGCTGCGATGTCTTCGGGTCCAGCAACAAACAAAACAGGAAATAAAGCCAATTGAAGCACTGCTGTTTTATTGGTTCTTAACATCATTGCTCGGGTATATGCCACTAATATGGGGGTATCAAACGCTTTACTTTGTTCAATTAATTCTTCAATGGCAGCTGCTTGAGTTTCTTTGAATTTTTTGCCAAACAAATTGGGCATACTGGTTTTGAAAAAAGTATGGCCACCATTTTCTTCTAGAAACTGAATACTTTTTTCTCTAACAATTTTTTTCTCATCGCTATCAGCATAAGCCGTGCTGTGCACCAAACCAAGGGCAAGAATTTTAGAAGGATATAATTCCGCAAAAGCCAAACTGATATAGCCTCCCATGCTATGCCCCAACAAAATACAAGCAGCTAAATTTTCTGCAATCAATATTTCGTTCATGCTATGGGCCAATGATTCAATGCGCAGATTGGGTAACCACTCTTCTTTTCCTTTTGCAGTGATGCTTGATTTTCCTGAGCCAGGCAAATCTGGAACAATGAGTAAACAATGAGTTGATAAGTACTCAATTTGGTTATTCCAAATTTGACTGTCTTCTCCATACCCATGCAATAATAGCACGGGCGTTCCTTTTCCATAAACGCAATAAGACAGTTGGTAATGCGGATGATTAATTTGCTTTTCTTGCATGGGTACTTTTTTTGTAGAAGTAAACTACAACAAAAAAAGCGGCAACTGCTGCAGCCAATTTAAAAATAAGGTCACCATATTGTACATAGAAACTGATCTTCTGCTCACCGGGTATGGCCATTTTAATAGCGCCTCTTTTATCCCATGCTAATGATTGTTCTATTTCACCGCGAGGATTAATGAATGCAGATATACCTGTATTAGCAGATCGGGCAATCCATCTTCTGGTTTCAATGGCCCTTAGTTTTGCGTAGTACAAATGTTGTTGATGACCGGGTGTATTACCCCACCATCCATCATTGGTCATAATGGCGAGCATGGTGGCCCCACTTTTAACATAGTTGGTAACGTATTCCCCATAAATACTTTCATAACAAATAATGGGTGCCGCATTCATTTGTGTAATAGGGTCTCTAAAAACAACCGCTGTGTCAGATACACCATATCCACCTGTAGAACCACCAAACTGTTCAAAAACAGGTGCCATAAATCGTAAAAAAGAAGGAAGTGATTCTACCCCAGGTACAAGTTTACTTTTGTTGTAATAAACAGGTTCCTGATTGGATTGTAAACGAACTGCTGCATTAAATGCATCATAATAAATGCCATCATTGGTTTTTCTGGCTGTTTTTGTAGCAGCAATATTGCCGTACTGTTTAAAGGTTTCAATGCCCGATATTAATTGAATAGATGGATGCGCTGCTACAAATTGAAAAATGGGTTGATAGTAAGGATTTACTTTGATATTGTCTTGCCAATCGGCTGCACTCATGGCGGTTTCTGGCCAAATCACCATAACCGTATTACTGTCAATTGCATTAACCGATAATTGAACCAATCTGTTTACTTGATCGGCAGTGGTTAGCGTTTCAAATTTTTGGTAGGGATCCATATTGGGTTGAACCACTACTACATTTGTTTTTTTGGCAACCTTATTTTTTTGAGGCAATAGTTGCATGCTGATGAATACCAACAACGCAATCAAAAAAAGGGCAAAGCCACTTAAATAGAAAGCTGTTTTTGTTTTGCCTTCCTTTAAAGAAACCATGCTGCGAAATACGAGGAGGTTGATGATCCATATCAGCAATGATCCACCCCCAACCCCTGTGTATTCATACCATTGAATGTATGATGTAAAAGCGCTTAACCCATTACCTAATGTAAGCCAGGGCCAGCTGATGCTCCAGTTTAAATGAACATATTCAAAAGTTAACCAAAAAACAACCAATGCAAAAAGACTGAGCGATTCAGAAAAATATTTCCGCATTTTCATAAATCCCCACCAAGGAATACACATTAAAGTGGTGTTGATTACAATGGCGGCTACTGCGCCAAACCCTGTTGAATTCCAAAGCCACCAAGTGGTTCCGGTATTCCAAATGAATAAACTCAGCCCCACATACCTTAACAATGGAAATGTTGGACCTTTTTGATGCGCCATTAATAATAAGGGCACCCAAGCAAATAACAAACCAATCGTTAATGCCGTATTGGGCCAGGCACTGGTTAATAATAAACCAGATAATAGGCTTAAGGTAAGCGGATGTAGATTATTCCACTTGTTCAGTGCCATAGCGATGAATTATTTTCTACTATAGTTAGGCGCTTCCTTAGTAATATCCACATCATGCGCATGGCTTTCTTTCATGCCCGCATTCGTGATTTTTACAAAAGTGGCTTTTTGTAATGTTGGAATATCTTTTGCACCGCAGTATCCCATACCCGATCTTAAACCACCCACGTATTGATAAATAATTTCACTCAAATTTCCTTTGTAGGCAACACGTCCTTCAATTCCTTCTGGCACATATTTTTTGATATCTGCTTCCACATCTTGAAAATAACGATCACCACTTCCTTGACTCATGGCACCTAAGCTTCCCATGCCTCTATATTCTTTAAACTTTCTGCCTTCGTAAATAATGGTATCACCTGGGCTTTCTTCTACACCTGCAAAAACACTACCCATCATGACCATATTGGCACCAGCTGCCAATGCTTTTACCATATCACCTGTATAACGGATACCACCGTCTGCAATTACTGGAATGCCTTTTGCTTTCAAGGCTTTTGTGGCTTCCATAATGGCAGTTAACTGAGGAACACCAGCACCCGCAACAATTCTGGTAGTGCAAATAGAACCAGGTCCAATCCCTACTTTAACACAGTCGGCTCCAGCTTCTGCCAATGCTTTTGCACCCGCGCCAGTTCCTACATTACCCGCAATTATGGGTAATTTTTTAAAGTTTTTTCTAAGTGCTTTTAATGCTTCAATCACGCCCTTGCTATGACCGTGTGCAGAGTCTAATGTTACAATATCTACACCTACATGTTGTAATGCAGCTGCACGATCCATTAAGTCTTTGGTAATGCCCAAAGCAGCACCCACACGTAAACGACCAATGCTGTCTTTTACTGCGTGAGGGAAATTGCGAATTTGTAAAATATCTCTGTACGTAATTAAGCCAATTAATTTTCCTTGCTTGTTTACAACCGGTAATTTTTCAATCTTATATCTGCGAAGAATATTCTCCGCCTTTTTCATATCGGTACCTTCAGGAGCAGTCACCAAGTTTTCCTTGGTCATTACTTCTTTTACTTTTTTCTTGTAATCGGTTTCAAATCTTAAATCTCTGTTGGTTAAAATACCAACCAGCTTTCCTCCATTGTCAACTACTGGAATACCCCCGATTTTATTTTCTCTCATCAACTTTAATGCGTCTCCAATGGTGGCGTCTATCAATAAAGTAATGGGATCAATGATCATACCACTTTCACTGCGCTTAACTTTACGTACTTGCTCAGCTTGTCTTTCGATGCTCATGTTTTTGTGCAGAATACCTAGGCCACCTTCTCTTGCCAATGCAATAGCCAAATTGGCTTCAGTAACGGTGTCCATTGCAGCAGAAAGGATGGGAACATTAATGATGATATCCTTGGTTAAATGCGTGCTAATATTTACGTCTCTGGGTAAAATATCGCTGTATGCGGGCATTAAAAGTACATCGTCAAATGTAAGGCCTTCGCCAAATAATCTGGAGGAGTTGCTACCGTTGGTAGCGCTTTTGAGATTTGTTGCCATGTGCAAAGATAGTAGAAGGGCTAAATTCCATCCAAAATTATTTCTGTTAACTTCGTGCGTAATTATAGCAAGCAGTTAGCATGGAACCCCAATTAATGAATCCCAATCATCGTTTTTTCACTTTTCAATTTGGGTTACTCTGCGTTAGTAATTTCTTGTTTTCGGCCAGTTTTAATATGATGATTCCAGAATTGCCCGGCTACTTAACTAAAATTGGGGGAGCCGAATACAAGGGATTGATTATTGCTTTATTTACGCTAATGGCTGGTATATCTAGGCCCTTTAGCGGAAAATTGACCGATACCATTGGTCGGGTTCCAGTGATGGTGTTTGGTTCATTGGTATGTGTGGTTTGTAGTTTATTATATCCAGTACTTACTTCGGTGGCAGGATTTTTATTGTTGCGATTTGTGCATGGGTTTTCTACTGGGTTTAAACCAACTGCAACAGCTGCTTATGGAGCCGATGTGGTGCATGAATCTAGAAGGGGAGAAGCCATGGGCGCATTGGCCATTGGGTACACCATTGGGGCATCTGCAGGTCCGATGTTGGGCAGTTATTTAGTGGATTATTACAGCTATGATACCATGTTTTATGTTTCGGCTTTTTTAGCACTGGGTTCAGTCATTATCTTATACAATGTAAAAGAAACCTTACCCAATGCAACTCGTTTTAAAGCTGGTCATTTAAAAATTAACCGAACAGAAATATTTGATGCATCGGCTATACGTCCAGCCTTAATTACTTTGCTGCTTTGTTTTTCTATCGGCACCATATTAACCATTGCACCTGATTTTAGTGAGCACTTGGGCTTGCATAACAAAGGAATATTTTTTGCCTTCTTTACGGTTGCCTCTTTATTTATTCGATTTGTTGCAGGAAAAATTTCCGACAAATATGGAAGGGTCCCCGTATTAATTGGATCCACAGCAGTGTTGGTGGTGGCAATGATTATTTTGTCTTTATCTCATTCCGTAACCATGATGTTGGTAGGTGCTGTTTTATATGGGTTAAGTTGGGGAATCAATAGCCCTGTAATTACTGCATGGACCGTAGATTTATGTGAGCCCGCTAACAGGGGCAAAGCCATCGCGTCCATGTATATTTCTTTAGAAGTGGGCATTGGAACCGGTGCACTTTTTTCGGGATGGATTTATCATAACGAGTCTAGTCAATTTGTATATGCTTTTTTAACACCGGGCATTTTGGCTTTTATTGCTTGTGCTTTATTGATTAGGTGGAATAAAAAGCGGGCATTAGCGTAAAAGATTCTCCTGGTAATACTTGAATGATTTGTTGTAATTCTAATTGTAAAAGCAAACCAGATAAACTACCAATACCCAATCCTGTCAATTGCAACAATTCATCCATCGAAAAAATTTCTTGCTGTTTCATTAAATGAATCAGTGCTTTTTTTTCAGGGGATAATACAGGAACAGTATTTACCCAATTTAATTGTTGCAACAATTCGTTGGGGTTGGTATAAATAGCCGCTTTATTTTCTTGAATTAATTTTAAGCAACCCCTGCTTCTTTGATCGGTTATTTTACCTGGCACAGCAATGACTTCACGATGGTATTGCGAAGCAAAATCTGCTGTAATGATGCTGCCACCTTTTAAAGCAGTTTCAACCACCAAAGTAGCATCGGCCATACCTGCAACCACTCTATTGCGTTTAGGAAAATTGTATTTCTCTGGAATGGTTTTACAATTAAATTCAGTTAAGAGCCCACCATGTTGCAACATTTGTTTGGCCAATATTTTATTGGGAGGAGGATAAATTTCATCAAGACCGTGCGCCAAAACACCAACGGTATTTAATCCATTTACCAATGCAGTCTGATGCGCAATCGTATCAATGCCTAATGCAAGCCCACTCACAATTAATACATCTTTTGGCATGTTCTTTAAGCAGTCTTCAATAATATAATGACCATATTGCGTGGGCATTCTAGTACCTACAATACTGAGAATTTTACTCGCATTTAAATTGGCTGTTCCTTTGTAATATAATAGGGTGGGGGCGTCGGGGCATTCCAATAATTTTTGTGGATAGTTGACATCGGTAATAAACAAGGGAGTGATCTGGTGTTTTTGAATAAATGCATATTCAGCATCTACCTGTGATGGATTATTCCATTGTAAAATTTCATTGACTATTTTTTCTCCAATACCTTTTACTTGAAGCAAATCTTTTTTACTGGCATTAAAAACATTTTTTGACAATGTAAACTCTTCTAACAAAGCCCTTCTAGTAATAGGACCAATGGTTGGAATAAATGTAAGGGCTATATTGTACCAGCAATCAGACTGCATAAAATGCTTTTGTGAAAGCTAGTATTTTGCTGGCGCGATTAGAGCCGTATAAATACTTAAAGTCCGGTTATTTCCACGGAAGTTCTTCTGTTTTTGGCCCTTCCTTCTGGGGTATCATTGGAAGCAATGGGTTTACTGCTGCCAAAGCCTTGATGGCTTAATCTGTTTTTTTCAATCCCTTGCTCAATTAAATAATCTACAATGGATAAAGCCCTGTTCGCGGAGAGTTTTTTATTTTCTTCTTCTTTACCTGTATTGTCTGTATGGCCACTTATTTGAACCTGTATGGTATTGTTTTCTTTAAGCAGCGCAACCAATCTGTTTAATTCTACAGAAGCCATTTGAGGCAATACCGATGAATTAGAACTGAATTCAATATTCTTAAAAGTGAAAGAGGCATTGATGGTGATGGGTTGTAAGGCAATGTTTTTTACATATACACTGTCTGCTTCTTTATTGGCTAAAGAGTACAATTCAGTGAAAGGCAAATACCCCTTTCTGTTCACTGAAAAAGTATAATCACGACCAACAGGTAATGTGATAAAATACATTCCTGTTTCATCTGTTTGAATTTTCATCAACACCGATTGATCTTGGTTATTGATGAGTTCAACGGATGATGGCAATTTTTTTCCATTGCTTTTATCGGTCACCACTCCTTTTAAATACAAGGTTCTAATGGGTCTGATATTATTGCGTAATGCAAATCGATACAAATCTAGTTCTCCTTTTCCCTCTGCGCGGTCACTAGCATAATAAGCAGTAAGCCCATCTGCAGAAACAGCTAAGCTCCCCTCATTCTCAATGGTATTAATGGGATAGCCTAAATTTTCAGGGATACCCCATTGCCCCAAATTATTTTTTCTTAAGATAAATAAATCTGTTCCACCATAGCCAGGATGCCCATCCGAAGTAAAATACAAAGTTTGATTGTCTGCGTGAATAAAAGGAGCTTGGTCGTCCCCAGCTGTATTAATTTGTGGACCCATATTTTTAGCAGGGGTCCATTTTCCATTTGGCATTCTTTCGCTATAATACAAGTCTCTTCCACCAAAACCACCTGGTCTACTGCTGCTGAAATAAAGGGTTCTTTTGTCAGGACTTAATGTAGGTGCACTTTCCCAAAACTCCGTATTGATAGCAGGGCCTAAATTCTCTGGGTCACTCCATCCTTGTGGTGTAGCATAAGCAATGTATAAATCAAAATTATCGTACCCTCTTTCAGCAAACCTTCCTGCAAATAACATCCATTCGCCATCTTGAGAAACAGTAATGGCGCCTTTTTGCGGCTCTTGATTAATTTCACCACCAATGGGTACTGCTTTAGAAAACTGTTTAGTAACAATCGTGCTTGAATAAAAATCTTCGCGCATATATTTTCCTCTTCGGGTAAATACCAATAAACTATCGGTAACGGTAACAGAAGGATAATATTCAGAAAAAGCAGAGTTCACACTATCACCTAAATTTTCTGGAGCAAAATAATAGGTAGACAGTTCTTTGTTTTTAGCGGCGTAGTCCAATGCAAATTGATAGGTTTTTTTTCTGTAAGCCGCACTTCTAATACTCTTATCGTTCAAGTTGGGGTTTTCTAAAAACTGATTCACCGCATTTAAAGCCCCTTCAAAGTTTCCGTTGCCAGCAAGATTGATTGAATAAGGCAAATAATAAGGTTTAAAATAATCAGGATCTTTTGCCTTACCCAGTTCATACATTTGTACCGAACGCTTGTATTGCTTTAATTCTCCAAACACACCTGCAAGAGATAGATAAGCATCAACAAAATTGGTATCTGTTTTTATACATTCTAAAAGCAAGGGTACTGCTTGTTTGTAATCGTCTTCTCTTAATAATTCAATTGCTTTATTGTATTGGACCAATGCTTTTTTGTTCACCTTTTCTGGATCAAACTGCTGCGCATTTAAATGGGATAAGCCAAAGAATGCAATTAGAAATAACAAAGCCTTTTTCATTGGCAACAAGTTCGTAAAAATAACAACCCATTGTTGTTAAAAATATCCTACAAAAAACCCGGCACTAGGCCGGGTTAGATAAAGGATTTTAAAATGGTAGGGTGTTAGAATGTTTTGGTTCCATTAGGTTGAAAACTATAACGGAAAGTATAATAACGTTGTGTAGTTAATTTAATTGCATCCGATGCAGTTGTAGCAGGGGTAGTTCCACCTTTGTAGTAGTTCAAAATTTCTACTTTGGCATATTTACCAGAAGCAGTTCTTACTACCAACACACGACCAGGTATAGGGGTTACCAATTGATTGATGCCATCATAAACATACCAACCTCTATTGCTACCTGTTGTAATAGCAAAAGCAGAAGGCGCATTGTCTATTCTAAAACTAGAGTCTGCAGGAATGGTTTTTAAATCATTGAATAAGCCAACAAATACAAATGCACCTGCGCCACCTGGTCCGCTGTTTCCGCTATTGGTTGCAATGGTGGTTCCTTTAAATGCAAGGTCCCACTTGTTGCTTGCGCTGTCTGAAGCTGGAACAATTTTATTGGTTTCTAAACTGTAAAAAGTGTAACGACCTGCACCATAAGGGAATCCACCTGTTGGAGGTGCACCAGGTGTAATGCCAATAATGGTATCGGCAGGAACGTCTCTCACTGTAATGGTTTCTACTACTGCGCTGGTGCCACTGTTGTCGTCTTTTGAACAGGCAACAACACTTACTGCAATGCCTAACACTAAAATCATCTGTTTCATCTTGCTCATTATTTAGGGTTTTTATTTAAAAAATTATAGGAAACACTTAGGTAAAAAGTTCTGCCAGGTAAATTGGGCAAATTCAATACATCGGTATAATTCAATAGGTTGTCAATGCCAGCTTGTACAGCAACTCCGTTAGTAAAACTTTTTCCTGCTGCCATATTTAATTGAATATATCCTTTAGCAAAAGCATCGTTGGTATTGAATATTCCATTTCCATCGGTGTCGGTAGTAGCCCAACGGCTTCTATACAAAGCACGCGCATTGGCAAAAAATTGTTGGTGATCGTACTGCAATTTTATATTGGCCATATGCTTGCTGCGATTGGGTAAACCCACGTATTCACTTTGGCTCATTTTTCTACTAAAACCATTTTGATCTCTCGTAAACACTTTGCCTTCATTAATGGCATTAATTTCAGCTTGATCACCTGTTAATAAAAATTGATATCCTGCAGATAGTCCCCATTTTTGGTTGTATTGGTATTTGATATCTGTTTCAATTCCTTGAGTGAATGCATTTTTTACATTGAGGTAACTGAAAATTTGCGCTCCCCCGGTTTTGTATGCAACCAATCTGCTGTCAATTAAATTTTCAATATTGTTTCTAAAAATATTGGCAGTAATTAACCACTGTTCATTTTGATAACTGGCACCTAAATTAAATCCAGTAGAAAACTCTGGTTGTAAATTACTGAGTTGATAAAACGATGGTTCTAAACTGCTGATTTGACCAATTCTGTTCAATTCGTTGATGATTTTTTGGGCTTCCACCGAACCAAATACGCTGTAGCTACCTGCAGCGGTATTGGTAAAATTTAAATAGAGTTGTCTAAAGTCGGGCGCTTTGAAACCCCTGCCAATACTGGCTTTCAGCGAAATGTTTTTATTGAGTTTGTATTGTGCTGCCAATTTAGGACTAAAAGCTGCAGCAAATAATTCATTATGATCATAACGCGCACCACCAACAAATGTAAGTTTATTCAACGCCTTCCATTCCGATTGAAGATAAACGTATCCAATGCGATTGGTTTTAATGCTGGTGCTATTATCGTAGCGAGTACTGTTGGCCGTTTCGTGAATATAACCACCACCAATATTGAATTCCAATTGTTTGTTTAAATGGATATCCGTTTGGTTTTCTATTCTTGCAAATTGTTGTTTAAATACGTCCAAATAGGGCACTCCATTGTCTGAAGTCAGTTCTTGTGAAGAATGAAATTGTGTGCCATATAATCGAGTGGTATTTTTTACTTGTTCATTCAATTTATGTGCTAATTGAAGGGTAACATTGAGGTCTTCATTTTTTTCTACACCAATGGAATTGATTGAATTACCATTGTTGATGACCGTGATATTATTTTTGATTGTTTCGCTATTGTGTCTAAAATTTAAACTGAGGTTGGTGCGCTCACTCAAACGATATCCAAGATTATGTTGTTGCGTAAATCTTTCAATGGGTGCCACACTTCTTTCTCTGCTGTTAGGTCTTATGCTAAATCCATCTGTTCTATAAAAATTACCAAAACCTTGGTAGTTGATTTTATTGGTTCTGATAGAACCCTTTAAACTCAAATCAGCAGTATTGTACGTGCCATAACGTGCACTTATTCCAAGTGTGTTTTTTCTAGACTTATCGGTGATGATATTAATTACCCCCGCCATGGCTTCACTGCCATATAAGCTAGAAGAAGGGCCTCTCACAATTTCAATTTGTTTGATATTGCCAACTGTGATGCGTTTTAAATCTAGTACCCCGCTGGTTCTACCAATCAGTGGCTCTCCATCAATCAGAATAAGGGTATAATCTGGATTAAGTCCTTGCATGCTTACACCTGTACCAAAGCCATTGGTCATGAATAATCCTGTTTGCTCCGATAAAATATCTGATAAGCGTAAAGACCCTGCTTGTTGAATGTTTTTTTGAGAGATAATTTGAACGGGCACTGCAATATTGCTCAGTACTCTTTCTGTTTTAGTGGCAGTAAAAACCGTGATGGCACCATTACCCAATAAGGTATCTTGCTGTTGACCAAAAAGAGTTGAAAATAAGAAACTCGAAACAGTTGAAAGCAAAATCCACTTCTTCATACCCACCTATTGTGAGTGCAAAATTGGGGTATCAAAAAAGGTTAATTGTCATCAAACTGTAGAACCCCTTTCAACAAAATCTTTTTTACATTTAAATGACAAAGCAGCAAAAGCAATTAAGGAATATTCAAGTACTTGTGAACCTGTAAACTCAGCCTCCACTGCGGGTTTGCTTGAATATAGTCTAAAATAAGCGGAGTCATTTCAGCGGCTTTGTCCCACTCAGGTTGAAGAAATAATTTGCAAGAAGGATTCACCAATGCGGCATATTTTTCGGCCCATTCAAAATCGTGTTTATTAAACACCACTACTTTTAATTCATGGGCTTTCACAATCACTTCATCTAAGGGGGCTTTAAATTTTTTAGGAGACAAACAAATCCAGTCCCAATGCCCACTTAAAGGCGATGAACCTGAAGTTTCAATATTGGTTTCAAAACCAGCAGCATGCAATGCATTGGTTAATGCGTCTAATTGATGTAGCAAGGGTTCTCCACCAGTTACAACAGCCAATCTGCCAGGATGAGAAACCGCTTTTGAAACAATTTCATCAATGGATACCAAGGGATGTTTGGTAACGTCCCAACTGTCTTTTACATCGCACCATACACAACCCACGTCGCAACCACCCAGCCGAATAAAATAAGCAGCTCGGCCTTGGTGCGCCCCTTCACCCTGAAGCGTATAAAAAGCTTCCATGACCGGTAAGGCTAAACTCTTGTCTTCAGCAACCCGCATTATCCTCTGTTGTTTTGGTAAGCCTGTAAAGTATTTTTAAGTAACCCTGCAATGGTCATCAACCCAACACCGCCTGGAACCGGCGTGATGGCACTTGCTTTGGGTGCAACATCTTGGTAAAGCACATCTCCCTTTATTCTAAAACCTTTTTTAGCAGAAGCATCATCCACACGGGTAATACCCACGTCTATAATAACTGCTCCATCTTTAACCATATCGGCTGTAACAAATTCAGGTTTGCCTAAAGCGGCAACAACGATATCAGCTTGCAAACAAAGCGCTGTTAAGTTTGGCGTATGAGAATGACAAAGGGTAACCGTGCAATTTCCCTGGGGGATATTACTACTTAATAGTATGCTCATCGGGCGTCCTACTATATTGCTTCTACCAATCACTACCGCATGTTTTCCTTTGGTATTGATATTATAATGAGCCAATAGTAGTAAAATACCATAAGGGGTTGCCGGAATAAAAGTAGGAAGGCCTTGAACCAATCTTCCAATATTACTCGGATGAAATCCATCCACATCCTTTTTAGGATCAATGGTCTCTATCACTTTTTCTTCACTAATATGCTTGGGCAAGGGCAATTGAACCAATATACCATCAATACTAGAGTTATTATTCAGCGATTGGATGGTTTCTAATAATACAGATTCAGTTGTATCTACCGGCAGGCGGATCAAAGTTGACTCAAAACCAGTCTCTTCACAGTTTTTTACTTTACTGGCCACATAGGTTTCACTGGCGCCATTGTTTCCAACCAAAATAGCCGCAAGATGTGGGGCAGGCTTCCCTTTTTTCACCAATTCGGCAGTTTCTGCCTTTAAAACTTCTTTTACAGCGGTCGCAGCCAGCTTGCCATCTAGTACTAACATGGTACAAAATTACCACAAATAAGGCTGAATGGTCAAAAAATAGCTTTGTGGAGGCAAATTATTAGATATTAATTTAAAGATAATTTATATAGACGGTAGTATTAGAAAATTTCCTACATTAGCGTTATTGTTAAAATCTTTAACAATTTTTGTAAAACTAAAACTTAACACATGAGAAAAAGTCTGACACTGTTGGCGTTTGCGTTGTTGTGTACAATAGCAACCTTCGCTCAAACAGTCCTCGTGCAGGGGCAGGTGACCGATGATAGAGGTCCCGTGCCTAACGCAACCGTGCAGGAAAAAGGCACAAAAAACATCACTCGTGCCGATGAGCTGGGTAAATTCAGCTTTAAAGTGAAGCAGGGAGCATTAGTTGTAGTAACTGCAGTTGGCCACGCGCCTTTTGAATTTGCCGCAACTACTGGATACCAAAATGTTAAAATAGCTACTTTGGCTGGAGAGCTAGAGGAAGTATTTGTAACAAGTGCTTTCGGCGTAAAAAAATCACAGAGAACAACTCCTTTCAGTTCTCAAGTAATTAATTCTGATCAGTTGAATGTGATCCGTCAGCCAAACTTGAACAACGCTTTAGCGGGTAAAGTAGCTGGGGTTCAATTCAGAGGTCAATCTTCTGCTAAATTGAACGATCAGGGTTTCCTTCGTATCAGAGGTGGCGGATCTTTAACTGATGGCGATGGAGCTATTTATGTAGTTGATGGAACTATCACCAATTCATTCGATATTAATCCTGATGATATAGCTGATATCACCGTATTAAAAGGTGCGAATGCTACTGCATTATTTGGTAGCCGTGCGGGTAATGGTGCAATTGTAGTTACAACAAGAAAAGGCAAATCAGGTAAAGGGATTGGTGTAGAAGTAAATCAGTCAACCACATTTGACAAAGCTGCTTTCATGCCAAACTACCAAAATGAATATGGCGGTGGTGATGGTGGTTGGTTAACATTTACCTACAACCCAACCATGCCAGCAGAGTGGCAAGCGTTAAACGGTAAGCGTTACCGCGATTTCACAGATGATGCTTCTTGGGGACCAAAAATTGATGGTTCTGAGTATATTCCTTGGTATTCATTTATTCCAGGTCATTCAAGATCGGGAAAAACGGCCAGTTTTACTCCTCAACCCAACAATGCAAGAGATTTCTGGAACACCGGTGTTACTGCTAATACCAACGTAAGTTTCTCTCAAAGCAATGGCGCTGGTCAAAGCTTAAGGGTTTCTTATACCAATCAGAACATCAAGGGTATGTTACCAAACTCAAAGTCACTACGTCATACTTTGAACACAAGTTTCTCTATGGATTTGGGTAGTATATTTACGATTGGTGCTAATTTAAATTACACCAACCAAACCATTAACGGAGATTTTAATGATGGTTATTCAAATTTCTCGTCTGGTAACTTCAGCCAGTGGTTCCATAGAGATTTGGACATCAATATTTTAAAAGAATTATCTAGTATTAGAACGCCAATCGGAACTATTCCTTCTTGGAACTTCCGCAGAAATCCAGGTTCTTGGAGTGCAGCTGCACCTCAGAACAGTGTTTGGTCTGGTAACTACTGGTATAATCCTTTTACCTATTTCGAGAATATCGATTTGAAACAACGTCGTGATCGTTTATATGGGGATGTTAACTTAACAGTTAAGTTTTCTAAAAACTTAAAGTTCAAGGGTAGTATCCGCAAGGATCAGTTCAATAGAAACGTAGAAAATATTACTCCAAATATTTTGCAAACATCAGGTTCTCAGACTGGCTTATTAGCGGCTTACAGTACATTAAATAGAATCAACAGTGAGTGGAACTTTGAAGGTATTTTGTCTTATAACAATACTTTTGGAGATTTCGTAGTAGCTGCAAACTTAGGTGCTAATAGATTGGATATTCGCCAGAGAGAAGTTGCGATGAATACCAATAATGGCTTAAACGTTCCTGGATTATACGCTATTGCAAACTCTAAGACAACTCCAGGTATTTCTAATGTTAAATCTGATCAACAGGCAAATTCATTATTTGCATTTGGAGATGTGGAATTTAGAAAGTACTTGAGTTTAACTTGGGCAATTCGTAACGACTGGTTCTCTACTTTGCCTAAAGCAAACAATTCATTAGTGTCACCTTCAGTTGGTGGTGCATTTGTATTCTCTGAGTTTACTAAAACTGCATTGCCATGGTTAAACTTTGGTAAAGCGTTTGCATCATGGGGTAAGAAGCCTAAGAATTTAAATCCTTACGCTTTAAACTTGAACTATTCAGTTAACCCATTATTATGGGGTACTAATTTCTTGATGGGAACTCCTGATGGATCTCCTGATGCTAACTTGCGTGGTGCATTAACTACCACTTGGGAAGCAGGTTTAGACTTGCGTTTTGCAAAGAACAAGGTTCGTATGAATCTTACTTATTATAACGAGAACAATAGAGACGAGCCTTTGGCAGTATCTGTATCAGGAATTTCTGGATTTACTTCACAAACCATCAATGCTGCATGGGTTAGCCGTTCAGGTCTTGAATTGGAATTAGGTGTAGATCTAATGAAGAAGAAAGATTTTAACTGGACAGTTAATACCACTGTTGCTTACTTATTAGACAATAAAGTAAGAGCGTTGGCTCCAGGTTTAACCAGCTATACTTTAGCAGGAGGTTCTTTCGGAACTCGTTTTGCACGTGCTTTCCACTTTGTGGGAGAGCAGTGGGGTATGTTAAGAGGTGGTGGTATCAAGCGTAATGCAGATGGCCAACCATTAATTACTACCAATGGATTTAGCGGTGGTTTAGGTTGGTATCAAGCAGACGCAACTAAAGATTGGGGATCTGTTGTACCTAAGTTAACTGGAGGATTACAAAACTTCTTTAGCTATAAAAACTTCAATGTTGGTTTAACTTTTGACTATCAGTTTGGTGGACGTTTCTTCTCTTTATCTGAGCAGTGGGGAACTTTCTCTGGATTGTTAGACAAGACTGCAGGCTTAAACGACAAGGGCAATCCAATCCGTGATGCAGTTTCTGCAGGCGGTGGTGTTCGAGTAACCGGTGTTGATGCTAGTGACGGAAGAACTCCAGTAGATATTTATGTTGATGCTTATGATTATTTCCACCAGTTTTACTACCAGCAAATTGCTGAACCATTTGTTCACAAATTGTCTTATGCTAAATTGCGTGAGTTAAGCATAGGTTATTCTATCCCAACCAACAAACTAGGGAAGTTTGGAAAATCTATTCAAGGTGCTTCAATTGCTTTAACTGGTCGTAACTTATTCTTCATCTTCAGAGACTCTAAGAACTTTGATCCATCTGAAATCAGTGGAGTACAAGGGGAAGATGGTCAAATGCCAGGTGCAAGAACAATTGGATTTAACGTTAAGGTATCATTCTAAAACCCTAAAACAATTATCATGAAAAGTATGAATATAAAAAAAGCTGTGCTGTCGTTAGGGGTTTGTGCCACACTAATGGTAGGTTGTAGCAAGGGCATTAATGAATTCGGTGATATTAACCGAAATCCAAATGCAACAACCGTTCCTATTACTTCAGCCTTATTAACCAACGTACTAGCCGGAATTGGCGGTAACGTTTGGGGAAATGGTATCAACACAACTGCGGGATTATATGCGCAGTATATGTCTGAAACACAGTACACTGATATCTCTCGCTATGCAACCCAAACCCTTAACTGGGACGGTTTTTATGCAGGAGCAATGTACGATTTACAAAATATCATCAATACCAATAGTGATCCAGCTACTGCAGCTGCTGCTGCAGAATTTGGTGCAAACGCAAATCAAATTGCAATTGCTAGAATTTTAAAGGCTTACTATTTTTCTGTATTAACAGATGCATGGGGAGATATTCCTTACTCTCAAGCTTTGAAAGGAAATGGTACCATTCCTTATGATAAGCAAGAGACCATTTATCCAGCTTTGATAGCTGAGTTAAAAGCGGCTAATGCTCAGTTTACAACTGGTGCAGCAGTACAAGGTGATATTATGTATGCAGGTAATACTACCAAATGGAAGAAGTTTGCTAATTCATTAATTGCAACACTTTCATTGCGTATGTCTAAAGCTAATCCAACATTAGGTAGAGCAGAATTTGCTGCTGCTGTTGCTGGTGGTGTAATAGAAGCTAACGCAGATAATGCAACTATAGCTTATCCAGGTGGTAACTACCAAAACCCAGTATATGCTTATTATGTAGTTACACAACGTTTTGACTATGCAGTAAGTTCAACTGTTACCGATAAGCTAACTGCTTTAGGTGATCCACGTATTGGAACTTTTGGTAACAACTCTAAGGGTTTCCCTTATGGTTTAACCAGAGCAGATGCATTGGCTTGGCAAACTACCAATCCTTCATTTGCATTCATTTTTGGATACACTGCAACTCCTCAAACCATGCCTTTGAGCTTGATTTCTGCTGGTCAAATGTTTTTGGCAAGAGCAGAAGCTGCTAAATTGGGCTGGACCACTGAAAATGCAACTACCATGTACAACAATGGTGTGACTGCAGAAATGAACAGATGGGGCATTACCAATGCAGGAGCAATCTCTGCATACTTAGCACAACCTTCAGTTGCTTTAACTGGCACTGCTGCTGATAATGCTAAAATTGGTGAACAACGCTGGTTGAGCCACTACCCAGATGGTTTACAAGGATGGTCTGAGTGGAGAAGAACAGGATTCCCTGCTTTAACTCCTGCACCAGGTGCTGGAAAAGCAATTCCTAGAAGAATTCCTTACGGACCAAACGAACCTTTATATAACCCAACCAATTATGCCGCAGCTGCAGCGTTGTATAACACCAACTCTCAGGATGCTAAAATGTGGTGGGATAAATAGTTAGTTTTTCATTCTCAGTTTTAATTCTCATGGGGGGCCTGTATTCTTACAGGCCCCTTTCTTTTTGTTTACCTAATTAGCTTTTTAGCCCTACTTTTGACACTCAAAAAACATGTATGGAGCAGCAACCCAATAACCAATTGAATATTGAAATATCTGAAGAAGTAGCTGAAGGTGCTTATGCTAACCTTGCTATCATCACCCATAGCAATGCAGAGTTTGTAATTGACTTTGTAAACGTAATGCCAGGCACACCTAAAAGCAAAGTAAAGTCTCGTATCATTTTCACTCCCATGCATGCCAAGCGTTTCATGAAAGCACTAGAGGAAAACATTGCGCGTTTTGAAGAAGCCAATGGGGCTATTCAAGATTTGGAGCAGATTGAAATTCCGATGCATTTTGGAGGCCCTACTGCGCAAGCATAACCTCTTTTGTTAAATAGTAATTGTTTCAAAAAAAATGCTCCGTTCGCTGCCCTGAATTGCTTTATAATTAATTATCAATACATGGTTATTTAGCGTTTAAGCAA
>Ga0209480_10001374_pt1 | contig 17974 bp, 12 predicted proteins | sample JI61114C2DNA_FD_187501 | JGI IMG/M metagenome (GOLD analysis project Ga0209480, IMG submission 187501) | Wastewater effluent complex algal communities from Wisconsin, to seasonally profile nutrient transformation and Carbon sequestration -... | ecosystem: Engineered > WWTP > Effluent > Algae... | reverse complement strand
AATATTTGGTAACAGTATAAACATATTCTGGTCCTTTACTTCTACCTTCAATTTTTAAAACATCTATTCCGCTGTTTATAATTTGGTCTAACACATTTATTGTACATAAATCTTTTGGAGACATAATGTATTCATTGTCTATCAATAATTCTTCATTTGTTTCTGTATCTTTTACTGTATAAGATCTTCTACAATTTTGAAAACAAGCACCCCTATTGGCTGATGCATTTTTACTATGTAAACTCAAATAACATTTTCCCGAAATTGCCATGCAAAGTGCTCCATGAACAAAAATTTCTATTTGCAATGGTTTACCTGAAATTCCAATAATTTTTTTTCGCTGAATTTCTTTCGTAATATTTTCAATTTGTGTTAATGTAAGTTCTCTTGCTAACACAATAACATCTGAAAAAGCGGAAAAAAACTTTACCGATTCTATGTTGCTTACATTGGCTTGAGTAGAAATATGCAAAGGTATTTTGAGCTGCTTACATTTCTCCATTACTGCAAAATCTGCTGCAATTACAGCATCAATTTTATGCTTTTTTACTTCTTTTAAAATCAATTGAAGTAGTTGCATATCGTGTTCGTACATAACGGTATTAAGCGTTATGTACGAACGAATTTTATGCGTTTTACAAATAGAACTTATTTCAGCTAAGTTGGATAATGAAAACGAATTGGCAGATCGAGATCGCATATTTAATTGCTCTACGCCAAAATAAATAGCATTTGCTCCAGCTTTAATTGCAGCATGCAAACTCTCAAAAGAACCTGCAGGTGATAGAAGTTCAATATTTTTTTTCATCAAAAAAATATGGTTTATAATTTTTCAAAACGTGCTTGAAAGAATCGCAAATATTTAGGCTCATAAATCATTTTCAATCCTTTAATTTTTTCTCTTCTATCAAACACAATTGCAGTTGATTCAGCAATAACATCCATATGAGCTTGAGTATAAACTCTACGAGGAATGGTAAAACGAACCAACTCTAATTTTGGATAATAATTTTCGCCATTGGCTTTTCTTCCTGCCGATACAACACCTCTTTCCATTGTTCTAACACCAGAGTCTAAATAAATTTCAGCAGCTAAAGCTTGAGCCGGAAATTCTTCTTGTTTTACATGAGGTAAAAACTTTTTAGCATCCACAAAAATGCCATGTCCACCAATTGGTTTTACAATTGGAATTCCATAACTCATCATTTTTTCGCCTAAATAAATTACTTGTCCAATTCTTGCTCTAATATGATCATCGCTTACACTTTCTTTTATACCAATAGCCATAGCTTCCATATCTCTTCCTGCTAAGCCACCATAAGTATGCAATCCTTCATACACCACTACGAGATTTCTTGCCTCTTCAAAAGTGTCCCAATCGTTCAATGCTAAAAACCCTCCAATGTTTACAAGTGCATCTTTTTTAGCACTCATTGTTGCACCATCGGTATAAGAACAAATTTCTTTTACAATTTCTGCAACAGAAATATTGGCAAAACCCTTTTCTTTTTGTTGAATGAAATATGCATTTTCAGCAACACGAGTCATGTCGTGAATAATTTTTATTCCATGCTTTTTTGTGAAGGCTCTTAACTCTTTTAAATTTTTAATACTGATTGGCTGACCGCCAGCCATATTTACACTTGTAGCAATACATACATAAGGAATTTTATTCGCACCATGTTTTTTAACAAGCACTTCTAGTTTTGCTAAATCAACATTTCCTTTAAATGGAAATTCATTTTCCGGATCGTGTGCCTCATCAATTATGATATCAACAAACTTTCCGCCAGCCAACTCTTGATGCAAACGAGTTGTTGTAAAATACATATTGCCTGGAATGATATCTCCTTTTTTAATTAAAATTTGAGAAAGAATATTCTCTGCTCCTCTACCCTGGTGTGTTGGAATTAAATATTTATATCCATACACATTTTTTGCTACTTCTTCTAAGTGATAAAAATTTTTGCTACCTGCATAAGCTTCATCACCCATCATCATTCCAGCCCATTGTTGATCACTCATTGCAGATGTTCCACTATCTGTTAATAAATCAATATACACATCTTCAGACTTTAATAAAAAAGTGTTATAACCTGCTTCTTTCAAAGCTTTTTTGCGTTGCACAGGTGTCGTCATTTTCAACAATTCTACCATCTTCATTTTATATGGTTCTGCCCAACTTCGTTTTGAATTTTCCATTATTTATTTTTTAATTGAGGGATTTTTTTAAACTTGAATAATTGTGAAATGTTATTTAGAGAATAACTATTTGTGTAGTGTAGTATTGAAAATTTTACTACTTATAAGGAATATTTAAGAAGGCTTTTGAATAATATTTTTCCAAATTTTCATTTGGCAAACTTCCAACTACTCTTATGAAATTATTATGACTCTTATCATAGAAATGTGAATTGGATAATTGTTTTATGAACTTTTATTCATTGGCAAAATGAATGGTAGTAATTTGTGCGTTGAAAATTTTACTTTATATTTCTAAAAAACAAAAAAGGCAACTCAATTAATTGGGTTGCCTTTTCCTTATATAAAATTTAGAATTAATTTATGCTAAATCAAATCTATCTAAATTCATTACTTTATTCCAAGCCGCAACAAAGTCGTGTACAAATTTTTCTTTAGCATCGTTACAAGCATATACCTCAGATAATGCTCTTAATTCTGAGTTAGAACCAAAAATTAAATCTACACGAGTAGCAGTCCATTTAACTTCACCAGTTTTACGATCAAGCCCTTCAAATACTTGTTGAGTATCTGAAGTTGATTTCCATGTAATACCAAAATCTAATAAATTTAAAAAGAAATCATTGGTTAAAGCTTCTGTTTGATTGGTTAAAACACCATTTTTTGAACCATCAAAATTGGCATTCAAAACTCTCATACCACCAACAAGCACTGTCATTTCTGGAGCAGTTAATGTTAAAAGTTGGGCCTTATCAATTAATAATTCTTCTTGAGAAGCATTTGAGCGAGATTTAAAATAGTTTCTAAATCCATCGGCCATTGGCTCTAAAACTGAGAAAGATTCTACATCTGTTTGTTCTTGATTGGCATCACCTCTACCAGGAGTAAATGGAACAGCAATATTGAATCCTGCATTTTTTGCAGCTTTTTCAACCCCTGCACATCCAGCAAGTACTATTACGTCAGCCAATGAAACTGTTTTACCTGTGTTATTAAATGTAGTTTGAATACCAGTTAACACATCTAACACTTTAGACAATTGTGTTGGATTGTTTACAGCCCAATACTTTTGTGGTGCTAAACGTAAACGTGCACCATTGGCTCCCCCACGTTTATCTGATCCACGAAATGTTGATGCTGAAGCCCAAGCTGTAGTTACCAATTCTGCAACTGTTAAACCTGATGATAGAATTGTATTTTTTAATGCTGTAATTTCTGCATCGTTAATTAAAGTATGTGCAACTACAGGAATAGGATCTTGCCAAACCAATATTTCACTTGGTACTTCTTTACCTAAGTAACGAGAAATTGGTCCCATATCTCTGTGTGTTAGTTTATACCAAGCTCTTGCAAAAGCATCTGCAAATTGATCTGGATTTTCATAAAAACGCCTAGATATTTTTTCGTATGCAGGATCTAATCTCAAGGCCAAATCTGTAGTTAACATTGTTGGAGCATGGCTTTTTTCTGCATTGTGAGCATCAGGAACAGTTCCTGCACCAGCATTGTTTTTTGGCTTCCATTGATGAGCTCCTGCTGGACTTTTAGTTAACTCCCACTCATATTCAAATAAGTTTTCAAAAAAGTTATTATCCCATTTAGTTGGATTTGTTGTCCAAGCACCTTCTAAACCACTTGTAATTGTAAATTCACCATTACCAGTACCAAAAGAGTTTTTCCAACCTTTACTTTGTTCTTCAATACCTGCAGCAGCAGGTTCTTTGCCCACATATTTGCTAGGATCTGCTGCACCATGGGTTTTACCAAATGTGTGTCCACCTGCAATTAGTGCAACAGTTTCTTCATCGTTCATGGCCATTCTCCCAAAGGTTTCTCTAATGTCACGAGCAGCAGCAATTGGGTCAGGATTGCCATTCGGTCCTTCTGGATTTACATAAATTAAACCCATTTGTACAGCAGCTAAGGGATTTTCTAAATCACGATCAGCAGTGTACCTTTCATCCCCCAACCATTCTTTTTCAGAACCCCAATATATATCTTCTTCAGCCTCCCAAATGTCTTCTCTGCCACCACCAAAACCAAAGGTTTTAAAACCCATAGACTCAAGTGCACAGTTACCTGTTAAAATTAACAAATCGGCCCAAGAAAGTTTGTTGCCATATTTTTGTTTAATTGGCCACAATAACAAACGAGCCTTATCTAAATTGGCATTATCTGGCCAACTATTTAATGGAGCAAAACGTTGTGATCCTGAAACTCCACCACCTCTACCATCCTGTATTCTATAAGTACCTGCACTATGCCATGCCATTCGTACAAACATGGGTCCATAATGACCATAGTCGGCAGGCCACCAATCTTGTGAAGTGGTCATTAAATCTTTAATATCGTTTTTTACTGCATCTAAATCCAAACTTTTAAATGCTTCAGCATAGTTAAAAGTTTTATCCATAGGATTAGATAGCGTAGAATTTTGACGTAAAATGTTCAACTTTAATTGATTTGGCCACCAATCACTATTTTTTTTCCCGCCACCCGCAGCTTGTTTTGAGACTGCACCTGTAAACGGACATTTGCCTTGCATTTCCTTGTTTTCCATGTGTTTTATTTTGAATAATTGCTAATAAAATTTAGTTGTAAAATTACAACAATCTCTGTTGTTAAATGAATTGCTTTTATACCTAAGTTTTTTCAATTTTTAATTTACAACTCCAAGCTCGAAATTTCATTTGAAAATAATTTCCATTAACTCGAATATAGATTATATGTAAAAGTGTAGTATAAACCATTTTTTACAATTTGCCAAAACACAAAAAAACACTGAATTAAAACTATTTAAAATATCTTAACAATGAAGTTGTTTAGACTTTTTATATTAGAGAGAAAATACTAACAAAAGAAAAAGACACCCAGTTGATATTGAAATTTGTTTTTGCACAACAAAACTTAATATTCTGGGAGTCTTACACGAAGATAAAATAGCAAGATTAATATTACCACATTTAAGTAGAGGTAAAAGAGGATTTAATTCAAAAGTAGATTTGACAAAAGTGGTTAGTTTAATATTTAAGCGTTTAAAAACAGGTTGTCAATGGAGAGAATTGAGCATAAAAGAATACTTTTTTGAGAATGAAATTACTTGGCAAGGGGTATATTATTATTACAATAAATGGAGTAAAGATGATTCATGGAAACGAGTATGGATAAGCATTCTGAGAGATTATAAACAACTCTTAGATTTATCTAGTATTCAATTAGATGGTAGTCACACTATAGCAAAAAGAGGGGGTTCAGCAGTAGGCTATCAAGGTAGAAAATCTGCAAAGACTAGCAATAGTTTATTCTTGTGTGATAATACTGGACAGATGCTTACAGTAAGCAGCCCACAATCAGGAGAACATAATGATTTATTCAATATTACACAACTCTTTGAAGAACTAACAAGTGTATTGATAGAGGCAGGAATTGAAATAAAAGGTTTATTTATGAATGCAGATGCAGGGTTTGATAAAGAAGAATTTCGTGAAGCATGCAGTGCAAAAGAAATTGAAACAAATATTGCTAGTAATCGAAGAAATCAAAAGTATTCTAATCAATGTTATCAGTACTTTGATGAGCTATTGTACAAACGCCGAACTAAGATAGAACATGCAAATGCTTGGATGGATAGCTTTAAAGCACTATTAGTAAGGTTTGAAACAAATGCTAAAAACTGGATGGCGTTACAATGGATGGCGTTATCTATAATGTTTTGCAAAAAAATAAAAGTCTAAACAACTTCAATGAAAAAAAATATTGTTTATATCATTCTTCAACTGTTATTTGCTTTGCCATTTTTTGGTAAGGCTCAAAATAATTTAACCTTAGAGTTTAATCATTTGGTGGGCAATAAAATGTTGGTGTTGTTCGATTCTACTTACCACAACTCGTTGAACGAACCTTTTGTAGTAAATAAATTTAAGTATTACATATCTAACATTGTAGTGTACAACAAAGAAAAAAAAGTAGAAAACAATGGTTATTATTTAATTAATACTGAAAACAGCAATAGCCAAACTATACAACTAAAAACGGCTACAAAAAATATAGATTCAATTGCTTTTACAATAGGAATTGATAGTGCAAAAAATGCAGAAGGCATACAAACAGGGGATTTAGACCCTATGAATGGTATGTATTGGACTTGGAATAGTGGATACATTTTTGCAAAATTAGAAGGACAAAGTGATTCTAGTAAAGCAGCATCCAATTATTTTAATTATCATATTGGCGGATACAAACATTTTGAAAACGCCATTCAAACCATATATTTAAAAGTTGTAAAACCGCAAGAAACAATTCATAAAATTGTGATTGATGTTGATGTATTAAAATGGTTTAATGGCAAACATTCAATTGCAATTAATAAAATAGCAAACTGTGTTCAACCAGGAAATTTGGCTAAACAAATTGCTGAAAATTATGCTACCATGTTTAGCATTAAGGCTGTACAATAATGAGAATATTTTTTACCATAATTCTATTTATTTGTTTTGCCATTTTAGGCACAAGCTTTATTTATATTGCTAAGTATAGACCTACGCCATTAAAATTTATTGTACCAAAAGGTTGGCCCAAACCCGTGTATAATTTAAAACAAAATCCATTAACTGTTGAAGGATTTGAGTTGGGCAGAAAACTATTTTACGATGAACGTTTAAGTAAAGACAGTACCATTAGTTGTGGTAGTTGCCATCAACAGTTTGGTGCATTTGCAACGTACGATCACAATTTAAGTCATGGTTACAACAACAGTTTAACAACACGTAATGCACCAGCACTACAAAATTTGGCTTGGCAAAAAGAGTTTATGTTAGATGGTGGTGTTCATCATCTTGATGCACAGCCATTGGCTCCCATAACTGCTGAAAATGAAATGGCAGAAACAATAGAAAATGTAATTTATAAACTGCAAAGAGATACTGCTTATCAACGTTTATACAAAGCTGCTTTTGGAAATTCAACCATCAACACACAACGAACTATGAAAGCGTTGAGCCAATTTATGCTACAATTGGTAAGCAACAATAGTAAATACGATAGAGTGCAACGTGGAGAAGATAGTTTTAATTTGCCTCAGAAATTGGGATACGAAATTTTTAAACAAAAATGTGTTTCATGCCATGTAGAACCCTTCTTTACAGATTTCACATATAGAAATACTGGAATGCAAATGGATAAATATTTGAATGATGTTGGTAGAATGAAAATTACTAGCAACAACAATGATTCATTGAAATTCAGAGTTCCGTCGTTGCGAAATGTTATGATTACTTTTCCTTATGGACATGATGGACGATTTTTTGGCTTGAGCAATGTGTTTGAACATTATAGAAGCAAAATGCAACCCATTGCAACAACAGATACCTTACTAAAAAATAAATTGTATTTATCAAATTTTCAAATTGGGCAGCTTACTTCTTTTTTGTACACTTTAACCGATTCGGTTTTTATTAAAAATCCGAAATTTGCTCCACCAAATTTTAGCAATAAACCTTATGAACATATTCATTAATTTATTTTAAGATAGAAGCTAAACCGTATTCAAGTGCTACATTTGAAAAAATTACTTTTTTACTTTGAGCAAGATTAAGCAATTGGCAGGGCAAACAATGTGGTACGGATTAAGTTCTATTGCTGCAAGGTTTATAAATTATTTACTTACACCCTATTTAACCTACAAATTTTCTAACTCTGAATATGGAGAAATGAGTATGGTGTATGCATTCATTCCTTTTATGAATGTGGTTTTTACATACGGTATGGAAACAGCTTTTTTTCGTTTTGCCAATACCAACGATAAGCAAAAAGTATATAGCACAACCAGCATTTCTTTATTAATATCAACCATTGCATTTAGCTTGATTTTATTGGTGTTAAGTGGCCAATTAACTACTTTATTGCAAATTGAATTGCATAAAGATTATTTAATGTATGCCATTGCAATTATTGCATTAGATGCTTTAAGTTCTATTGCTTTTGCCAAACTTAGACAAGATGGAAGACCTGTAAAATTTGCAGTTGTAAGGGTTAGCAGCATATTGGTAAATGTAATTAGCATATACTTTTTTTTAAGTGTTTGTCCGAGGTTGTTGGCACAGAATCCAGATCATTGGTGTAGTGCATTTTTTAAACCCAATTGGGCAGTTGGTTATGTTTTACTTGCCAACTTAATACAATCGGCACTTACGTTGGTATTTTTAATGAAAGAGTTTTTGGGCTTTAAATGGAAGTTTGATGTACAACTTTGGAAGCAAATGATGGTGTATGGTTTGCCATTAATTTTAGCTGGATTTGCTGGTATGATTAATGAAACTTTTGATAGAATAATGCTTGGTTGGTTGGCACCTGTAGATAGTATTGATGCTGCTAAAGCAGAAGTAGGTATTTACTCAGCTTGTTATAAATTATCTATTTTAATTACATTGGCAGTACAAGCTTTTAGAATGGGAGCAGAACCTTTCTTTTTTAAACAAGCCGAACAAAAAGATGCTCCTAAAACCTATGCAAGAGTGATGAAACTTTTTGTTATAACACTTTGCTTTATGTTTTTAGCTGTGGTGTTGTATATGGATATTTGGAAGCAATTTATACGCAACGAAAATATGTGGGTTGGATTAAGAGTTGTACCAATTTTATTGTTGGCCAATATGTTTTTAGGTATTTACTACAACTTAAGTATTTGGTATAAACTAAGCAATAAAACTATTGCTGGTGCTTATATTACTTTAATTGGTGCAGCAATTACACTTGTAATTAATTATATTTTTATTCCGCATGTTAGTTATATGGCTTGTGCTTGGGCAACTTTTGCTTGTTATGGAAGTATGATGGTTATAAGTTTTATTTGGGGACAAAAAGAATATCCTATACCCTACGCTTGGAAAAAATTACTTACTTATATAGCCATTGTTGTAGGATTGTTTTTTTTACACAAAGGCATTATTTATTTATACAGTGCAGTTTGGTTTAGTTTAACTACTGGTACAATTTTATTTGCAGTATTTACTTGGTTTATTGTGTTGGTAGAAAGAAAAGAACTAAAAAAATTACCTGTGTTGGGTAATTATTTGTAACTCATAATATTTACTTTATTGCTGCAAAAACTCATTTCATTTTCATCGTTGCTGCTCACAATAATCAATTTATTGTTGCAATATTGAGATATTAGTTGATGGTATAATTGGTAACCAACTTTATCTAAATTGGTGCAAGGCTCATCTAGCAATAAAATTGGTGCAACTGAGAAAATGGCTTGTGCAAGTTTTACTCTTTGCTTCATACCACTTGAATAATAACGTATTTGCTTTTGAGCTGCTTTTTCTAAACCAACAATACCAATAATTTCTGGAATTGCCAATTGCAATGGTTTAAAGGATGCATGAAATTGTAGAAACTCGGTTACCGTCATCTCTTCAATTACTTCTAAGTAGGGTGCAACAATAGTTATTTGTTCATAAATATTTTCGGTAGTAATTTCGTTTTTTTGATGACTAATTTTTGAAGATAGATTCTTCTCATCTGTAAAAACATTGCTGTTATATTTTACTTCTCCAACACTTGCATTTGTGCTACCAGCAATTACTTGTAACAATGTACTTTTTCCACTACCATTTGGGCCAGTTATAGCATAAGCTTCGCCCAATTTAAAAGTGTAAGAAAGGTTTTTAAAAATCCAATCTCTATTGTATCGTTTGCCAGCTTGGTTTAATTGTATTTGCATTGGTGGGTAAAGATATGTTGTACAAGTGTGCGACGCAACTGCTGTAACAAGGGTGTACAAAAGTTGGTTACAAAAAATTGAAAAAGAAAAAGCCTCAATTTGAGGCTTTAATAAATTTATTCTTCGTCGTTGGCACCTTTGGTAAAACGTTTTATAATACCACGACCACTATCTCTAATAAATGTTACAATATCGTCTCTTTCATCGCTGGCTCTAATTTCTTCTTCAATAAAATCTACAGCCTGAGATGTGTTTAAACCTTTGTTATAAATAATGCGATAAATATCTAAAATATGATTGATTTTATCTAGCGAAAAACCTCTGCGTTTTAAACCAACACTATTTACACCACCATAACTTAATGGGTTGCGAACTGCTTTAATAAAAGGAGGCACATCTTTACTTACCAAACTACCGCCTGCAATAAAAGAATGTTGACCAACATTTGAAAACTGATGTACTGCACTTACGCCACCAATAATTACAAAATCGCCCATGGTTACATGGCCTGCAACTTGTACACTATTGCTTAAAATACATGAGTTGCCAATAATACAATCGTGGGCAATATGGCTATAAGCCATAATTAAACAATTGCTACCAACAGTGGTTTTGCCTCTATCTTCTGTGCCACGGTTTACTGTTACAAATTCTCTAATGGTTGTATTGTCGCCAATTTCTACAGTACTTTTTTCACCACCAAATTTTAAATCTTGTGGTATTGCACCAATTACTGCACCAGGAAAAATTCTGCAATTTTTGCCAATTCTTGTGCCATCCATAATGGTAACATTGCTGCCAATCCATGTGCCTTCGCCAATTTTTACATCTCCATGTATAACTGTAAACGGGTCAATTTTAACATTAGAAGCAACTTTAGCGTTTGGGTCTATGTAGGTAAAAGGGTGGGTCATTTATAGTATTTGTAGAAAATAAAAGTATGGTATTAGAGTGAAATTTGTGTTTTTTCGCTGCATAGTAACTTAGGTTTACGTATTTCTTTTAACTACTTGTGCAACTAAAATGGCTTCTGTTGTTACTTTTCCACCAACATAAACAGTTCCTTTCATTTCACAAATTCCTCTTCTTATTGGTGCTGCCATTTCCATTTTTAACAACATTGTATCTCCGGGACGAACCATTTGTTTAAACTTACAATTGTCTATTTTTAAAAAATAAGTATCGTATTCACCTTCTGGCATTGAGTTAATACATAAAATTCCGCCAGTTTGTGCCAATGCTTCAATTTGTAAAACACCTGGCATTACTGGATTTCCAGGAAAGTGACCAGGAAAAAACCATTCGTTAAAAGTTACATTTTTAACGCCAACAATTTGTTTGTCGGTTAGCTCAATAACTTTATCAACCAATAAAAATGGATGACGGTGTGGTAATGTTTTTTCTATTTGTTGTAAAGTAAAAACAGGAGGTAAGTTTGGATCGTACACTGGTACATCTTTTACATGCTTGTTCTTTTTAATGTACTGTTTAATTTTTTTAGCAAACTCTACATTGGTGCTGTGTCCAGGACGGTTGGCAATAATTCTGGCTTTAATAGGATAACCAATTAGTGCTAAATCGCCAATAACGTCTAACAATTTATGCCTTGCTGGTTCGTTTGGAAAACGCAATTCTAAATTGTTTAAATAACCTTCTCTTTTTACTTCAATTTTATCTCTCTTAAAAGCTTTGGCCAACCTGTTCATTTCATCATCGGTAACTGGCTTGTCAACCACAACAATGGCATTGTTAATATCGCCACCCTTTATTAAATCGTGTTCTAGTAAAGTTTCTAATTCATGCAAAAAACAAAATGTACGGCAAGGAGCTATTTCAGTTTTAAAATCTTTGATGGTTTTTAAACCAGCATGTTGAGTACCTAAAACTGGACTATTAAAATCTATTAAAGTTGTTATTTGATAATCTACTGCAGGCATTGCTACCATTTCTACACGTTTGTCCTCATCGTATAAAAAAATGTTTTCGTCTAAACTATACCAAGCTTTTGCTGCATCTTGTTCTAATACACCAACTTTAGCAATTAATGTTACAAAAGGTTCGCTGCTACCATCAATTATTGGAATTTCGGGGCCATTCACTTCAATTAAAATATTGTCTACACCCATACCAACCAATGCAGCCAATACATGTTCAATAGTACTTATTTTAGCATCATCAATTTGTAAAGTAGTACCACGACTCGTATCAGTAACCAAATCACAATCTGCTTTAATTAAAGGTTTATTGGGTAAATCAACACGTTGAAATTGAATGCCAAAACCCGGATTGGCTGGTTTCATCGTCATATCTACCATAATACCAGTGTGCAAGCCAGTGCCACTAATACTTACAGCACTACACAATGTATGTTGCTTATCGGGGTTAAAATTTGCTTCCATTTTTATTCTTTTTGCTTAAGGGTATTCTACTTTAGTTGCACTTTTTAAAGCTTATTATCTATTTTAATAGTTATAAATAATAAGTTGCTAGTTCAACAAAAATAAGTGTTCGGCTGCAAATCAACTTATATAGTGCTTTAGTTTTATAACAAAGGCTATAATGAGCGTTGAGTTATTGGATTTACTCAACTTATGGAATTGCTCAGATTAGCTAAATTTTTAGTAGAAACTAGAATAACAGTGGGTTGAATAGATGCTGGTAAGTAATATTTTTTCACTAAATTTTTCTTAAGTTTTTTGTTAAGGCACAATACTTGCATAAGCTTTAGTACTTTGTGCTGCTTTTATACTTTCATAAAAAACAATCAAACAAATAGATTTATATGCTTAAAAAAATTCTGAAATATTCAGGTATTTCTTTGTTGGTACTATTGGTGCTGGCTTTTACTTTGCCTTTTTTATTTAAAGGAAAAATAATTGCTTTGGTGAAAACTGAAGTGAACAATAAACTGAATGCTACAGTTGATTTTGAAGACATTGATATTTCTTTATTTAGAAATTTTCCTAAACTCTCTGTAGGACTGAACAATTTATACATTGTTGGCAAGGATGCATTTGTAAATGATACTTTATTAAAAGCCCAACAAATTGATGTAGCATTAAATTTAATAAGTGCTATTAAAGGCAAGAATATTAAAATTTATAGTATTGAAGTTGAAACACCAATTGTACATGCGTTGGTAAATAAAAATGGACAAGCTAATTGGGATATTGTAAAACCAGATACAACCACAAATATCGATACAGCCCAAAGCAATATGCAATTGAGTTTAGAAAAGTACACCATTAAGAATGCAACAATTGTATATAGAGATGACGCAAATGCTATGCAAGCAAATATTGAAGGGTTAAATCATAGTGGAACAGGAAATTTTGAAGATGCCATTTTTACCTTGAAAACCGTTACTACGGCCAATACTGTTGATTTTAGTTATGGAGGCATTCCGTATTTTAATAAAGTAAAAACAAGCATTGATGCAGATATTGATGTAGATACAAAAAATAGTAAATACAGTTTTAATACGCAACAAGTAAAGCTGAACGAGTTGCAATTAAATACCAAAGGGTTCTTTCAGTTTTTAAACGATACTACTTATGCAATGGATATAGCTTTTAATGCTCCATCAACCAATTTCAAAAATATATTATCGTTTGTGCCAGCTATTTATCAAAACAATTTTTCTAAGATAGAAACCAAAGGCGATGCGGTGTTTAATGGCTTTGTAAAAGGCAATTATAATAGCAGCAACATTCCAGCATATCAATTAAATGTGGGTGTAAAAAATGGATATTTTAAATATCCCGATTTACCCAAAGCTGTTCAAAATATTAATTTAGAAGCTAGTGTAAATAACCCAGATGGTATAACAGATCATACTGTTGTAAATATTCCACAAGCTCATATAGAATTTGGCGAAGATCCTTTTGATTTTAAATTAATGGTTAAAAACCCCGTGAGCAATATGTTTGTGGATGCTGCTGCAAAAGGCAAATTAGATTTATCGGGTATAACACAATTTGTAAAAATAGAGCCTGGTACAAAACTAACAGGTTTATTAAATGCAAATGCAAGCATGAGTGGCACTGTTGGTGCAATTGAAAAGCAGCAATATGCTGCCATTAATGCAGCAGGTACAATTGCATTAAATCAGTTTTTATATGCTTCAAAAGATTACCCTACTGGTGTTAAAATAAATAATTTATTAATGACATTTAACCCCAAAAACGTTACACTAAACAATGTTGATGGGGCTTTTTTAAATACCAATTTTTCGGCCAATGGCTATATAAATAACTTATTGGCTTATGCTTTACAAAACAAAGCTTTAGATGGAGCTATGAACGTAAAAGTTGATAAAATGAACTTAAACGAATGGATGGGCGTTTCTACAGATACAACCAATACCAACACAGCTACTAGCAAACCATTTGTTGTACCCAATAACCTAAACCTTAGTTTAGTTGCTAATGCTGGTGAATTGGTTTACGATAAATTGAATATTACCAATGTTACTGGTAAACTATTGGTTGCTAACGAAGCTGTACAAATGCAAAATATTACAGGTAATGCTTTACAAGGTTCTATTGTAATTAATGGTTCTTATTCTACAAAAAATAGCAAAACCAATCCCGATATTACTTTAGGTTACAATGTAACAAATGTAGATATACAACAAACATTTTTAGCTTTTAATACAGTACAAAAGTTAATGCCAATTGGTAAATTTTTATCTGGCAAATTAAGTTCTCAGTTAAATCTTTCGGGAAAATTAGGAGAAAATATGATGCCCGATTTAACTACACTTTCTGGTATTGGCAATGTATTAATGTTGGAAGGAGTATTAAAAAGTTTTGCTCCATTAGATAAGCTTTCGCAAACCTTAAATGTAAACTCCTTACAAAATATTTCGGCAAAAGATATTAAAACTTTTTTTGAATTTGCCAATGGTAATGTATTGGTTAAACCATTTACAGTTAAAGTAAAAGATATTGAGATGGAAATTGGTGGTTTGCATGGTTTAACACAAGCAATGAATTATACCATTAACATGAAAGTTCCCAGAGCTTTAATGGGCGAAAAAGGCAATGCTTTGGTAAACAATTTAGCCCAGCAAATTAGTAATAAAGGTGTGCCAATTAAAGTAGGAGATATTGTGCCAATACAAGTAAAACTTGGAGGTAGCATTACATCGCCTACCATTAAAACAGATTTAAAACAAACTGCTACTTCTTTGGCTCAAGATATAAAAACTCAAGTAACCGATTTTGCTACAGCTAAAGCAGATAGTGCAAAAGCAGCAATTAAAGACACACTAAAATCTGTTAAAACCGAAGTTATTAAAAGCGTTAAAGATGGAATTATAAAGAAGTTAACCAATAAAGAAGATAGCACTTCAACTCCAAACGATAAAAAAAAGAGTATTGAAGAAAAGGGGAAAGGATTAATTAAAGGATTGTTTAAGAAAAAAGAAAAGAAACAAGAACAACAATAGTTGGTAGTTATTTTGTATAAAAAATGTCTCTTATTTGGAGACATTTTTTATATTAAGAAGCTGAACTATTTATCCAACAATTCTTGTAATTTTTTTTCCAATGCTTTAATGCGTTTTTCCATTTCAGGTAAACTTCTCGATAAAGTTTGGCTTCGTAAAGCTGCAACATAATCGTTGGCTGGTGTGCCAGTAACTGTAGTGTTGGGCTTGATAATACTTTTATTTACACCACTTTGTCCATTAATTTTTGTTCCATCTGCAATCGAAATATGGCCAGCAATACCAGCTTGTCCACCAATCATTAAATTGCTACCCAATTTGCTGCTGCCACTAATACCTGTTTGTGCAGCAATTACAGAATTGCTTCCAACTTCGGCATTGTGTCCAATTTGAATTAAGTTATCTAGCTTGGCACCTTTTTTAATAATGGTGCTTCCCATTGTTGCTCTATCAATGGTACTATTGGCACCAATTTCAACATAATCTTCAATAACAACATTTCCAATTTGTGGTATTTTTTTAAATGTACCATCTGTTAAAGGAGCAAAGCCAAAACCATCACTTCCAATTACAGTTCCTGCATGTATAATTACCTGTTTTCCAATTAAGCAATCATTGTACACTTTTACGCCTGCATGTAAAATGCTACCTTTTCCCAATTGTACGTTGTTGCTAATTACTACACCAGAAAACAGCTTTACGTCATCTTCAATCACAACGTTTTCGCCAATGTAACAAAATGCTGCAATGAAAACATTTTTACCAATGGTAGCAGAAGTTGCAATAAAACTTGGTTGTTGTATGCCTTGTAGTTGTTGAGTTTGTAATGCTTGATATTGGGTAAGTAAAATGGCAAAAGCACTGTACGCATCTTTTACACGAATTAACGTTGCAGAAACCGTTTTTTTAAGTTCTAAAGATTCGTTTACTATAACTATTGATGCTGTTGTGCTGTATAAATAATCTTCGTATTTAGGGTTTGCTAAAAAACACAATTCCCCATTTTGGGCTTCTTCTATTTTGGCAAAATTATGTACCGTTATTGTTGCATCACCTTCTATTTTGCCATCAATTAACATGGCTATTTGTGCTGCAGTAAAAGTCGTCATTCAGTCTAAAGTTTAAGGTTTCGTTTAATGTTTTTTGTAGGTTATATGCCACAAACCTTATTTTAACCATTAAACGGTAAGGAACAAATGTAGAATTTTTTTATTGGAGCAGAAATAGTTTGATGGATTAGCGGATTATCTATAGCTGAAATGTCTTTTACAGTGCCATCTTTATATAAAATATTAATTCTTTCATCACTTGTTTTGTACATGGTATTGTTGGCTGTGCCAGTTTGTACAAAATATTCAACATCTTGAGGGTCAATGCCCCATTGTGTAATGGCTTGTTGTTGCAATTGTTCAATTGCCAACGTATTAAAAGGTTCGGCTTGTAATTGAATTTTATACAATTGCCTATTGAGTAAATGGGTTGATAAAGTACTTAACACCCTATCTTCATGTTGGCTCCATCGTTTAACAGCAAACGAAAAATCAATATCATCCAATTGGCAAAACTGATGTAATAAATCCCTGTTCATATTTCCATCAAAATTGTACAGAAAAAAATCTGTTGCACCGCCAGTTGTTAATTGTTGTACACCAGCTTTACTCAATGCTTTTACTCTTTTTAATATATTCACCAATAAAGCTTCTGCAGCTACAACTGTTTTGTGTAAATACACTTGCCAATACATTTGCCTGCGGGCAACCAAAAATTTTTCAATACTATAAATGCCTTTTTCTTCAACCATCAACTCTCCATTGTGTACGGTAAGCATTTTAATAATTCTATCGTAACCAATAACACCTTCACTAACTCCTGTAAAAAAACTATCTCTGGTTAAATAATCCATTCTATCAACATCCAGTTGCCCACTTACCAATTGGTGTAAAAATTTCTTTGGATAAACATCTGTAAAAATTTCAATGGTCATGCTCAATGCTCCATTCAACTCTTCATTCATGGCTTCCATAATTTGTAAGCTCAATGTTTCATGATGAATGCCAGGTAAAATTCTATTTTCCAAAGCATGAGAAAATGGACCATGACCCACGTCGTGTAACAGAATGGCTGCCTTTGTTGCTATTTCTTCTTCCTCAGAAATTTCTGTTCCTTTTTCCCTTAGTTCATTTATAGCCAAACACATTAAATGATAAGCTCCTAATGAGTGGTGTAATCTTGTATGCACAGCTCCTGGATATACCAAATAAGCCAATGCCATTTGATGAATTCTTCTCAATCTTTGATAGTAAGGATGAGCAATTACACTAAATAATAAAGGGTGATTAATGGTGATAAAGCCATATACTGGGTCGTTAATAATTTTTCTTTTTGCAGCCATAGCATTTTTTAAAGTATGTGAAAGTAAGCATTCTAAGAAATTAAATCTAGCTAGCCTAAATTTGCAAACTGAAATATTGTATTATAAATTATAATAACAATAAATATTATTGAACTAAAATCGAAAGATGAAAAAAATGTTTTCCATTGTTGCAATGGTTGTAGTTATGGGTGTTTTGGTTGTATCGTTTACAGCTACTAAACCT
>Ga0209480_10001373_pt1 | contig 17978 bp, 16 predicted proteins | sample JI61114C2DNA_FD_187501 | JGI IMG/M metagenome (GOLD analysis project Ga0209480, IMG submission 187501) | Wastewater effluent complex algal communities from Wisconsin, to seasonally profile nutrient transformation and Carbon sequestration -... | ecosystem: Engineered > WWTP > Effluent > Algae... | reverse complement strand
CACCCTGCGCTTTGAAGTCGAAGATAGCGGCATAGGTATCGAGCGCGCCACTCAGGAACGGCTGTTCAACGCCTTTGAACAGGCCGACACGTCGACCACCCGCCGTTTTGGTGGCACCGGTCTCGGCCTCGCCATCAGCCGCCAGTTGGCGCATTTGATGGGCGGCGAAACCGGCGTCAGCAGTACGCCGGGAAAGGGCAGCACCTTCTGGATGACCGTTTCCCTGGAAATTTCCGCCAGCGCCCCGCTCAGCGAAAGTGTTGCGGTCGACATCGATTTTGAGGCAGAAATTCGCCGCACCCGTAGCCAGTCAAAATTACTGCTGGTTGAAGACGATCCGATCAACCAGGCCGTCGCCTGCGAAATACTGGCCAATATCAAGCTGCGTCCGACCCTGGCCGAAAATGGCCAACAAGCCGTCACACTGGCCAGCACGCAGCACTTTGATCTGATCCTGATGGACATCCAGATGCCGGTCATGGATGGGCTGGAAGCGACACGCCGTATTCGCCTCCTGCCCGGCTATGCGCTGACACCGATCCTGGCCATGACCGCCAATGCCTTTGGAGAAGACCGCGCTGCCTGTCTGCTGGCTGGCATGAATGACCATGTTCCGAAACCGGTTAATCCAAAAATCCTTTATGCTGCGCTCCTCAATTACCTGCCACGCAACACCAACGCACCAGACGAAATGCCCATACCTGATACAGAACCCACTGCCAGCAGCTCGACGCCGGCTAGCGACGCAGTTATCGAAAAACTGGCTTTGATTCCCGGCATCGACGTCAAGACCGGCATGGCCGCCATGCGCGGCAAGCCCGACAAATACCTGAACCTGCTGGAGAAGTTTCTCAAGCACAGCAGTGATTCAACAGCTGAAGTACAAGCGGCCTTGAGTAGCGGCGACAACCCGACAGCCCAGCGCCACGCCCATTCGCTCAAGGGGGCATCGGCCTCGCTCGGTCTTGAGAATCTGCGGGCTGCAGCAGCCAGACTGGAAACTGCGCTGCGTGAAAATGCCCCCCCCGCGGTCACGACCGCTCTGCTCAAGACGCTGGGGACGGTACACCATGAGCTAAGCGAAGCCATTCATCTGGCACTGTATAAGGCCGACCAAAAAGCCCCCGCGGCCTGGGATGCCAGTAGTGCTCGTGAGCTTTTGGGCCGTCTGCTAGCGCTTCTGGCTGAAGATGACATGCGTACTGGCGACCTCGTGAGCCGTGAAAATGACCTGCTGAGTGCAGTGTTGGGTGACGGATTTGCCAGTTTCGAGCGGAAAATTGACGACTATGATTTTCCCGGAGCGCTGGAGCAGCTACACCAAGTGCTTGCTACCCGTCCTGAATTAAGCCCGGAGTAAGCACGATGGCTTTGATGAACTGGAACGAGCACTTTGTTACCGGCATAGAGATTATCGACAGCCAGCACCTCGGGTTAGTCAAAATGATCAACGACGGCGCCCCCATTTTGGCGCGTGCTTACAAGCACTATCCGGCGCATGCCGACAAGCTGCTCAACCAGCTGACTGACTACGCCGTCTTTCACTTTCAGACCGAAGGCGATCTGATCCGCCAATACGCCATCGATCCCCGCCACGCCCAAGGCCACTTCCATGCGCACCAGGAGTTTGCGGAATCGGTTGCCGCCATGCGCACCCTTTACCAAACTGGAAAGAACCTGACCGGCGGTTCCCTGCTCAGCTTTCTCACCAACTGGCTGGTCTACCACATTCTTGGCGAAGATCAGGCACTGGCCCGCCAGATCCGCGCCATCGAAGCCGGTGCCACCCCGGCCGAGGCTTACGACAAGGCCGGCGGTGCCAATCCCGACCCGACTCACAGTTCGCTAATCCAGGCACTGATCGATCTCTACGCCCTGATGACCGAGCAGAACCACAAGCTGCTGGAGATGAACCACGAGCAGCAAGAGCAGCGCGACCACCTTGAGTCTCTGGTCAGCGAACGCACCAAGGCACTGGAACAGGCGCGCAAGGAAGCAGAATCCGCCAACCAGGCGAAGAGCGCCTTTATTGCCAACATGTCGCACGAAATCCGCACCCCGATGAACGCCATCGTCGGCCTGACCTGGGTGCTTGATGTACAAAGCGGCGACCCGGCGCAAAAAGGCAAGTTGCAGCAGATACGCAACGCCACCCAGCAACTGCTCTCGGTGATCAATGACCTGCTCGACATATCCAGCATCGAGTCGGAATTACTCGTGCTGGAACCACTTGATTTCGACCTGCAACACCTCTTTCAGCACGCCATTACGGCCCATATCCCGCGTGCCGAACAAAAGGGCTTGCGCCTGCAGTTTGTCGAAACGACAGCGGTACCAAGTCTGCTCCGTGGCGACCCGGTACGCATCACGCAGATCATCACCAACTTTTTATCCAACGCCATCAAGTTCACCCACGAAGGCGAGATCAACATCGAAATCTCGCTCACCCCTGCCCCGCCCGGCAGCGCCACACAGCTGCACTGCACGGTGCGCGACCAGGGCATCGGCTTGAACCCGGAACAGATCAGCAGTCTGTTCACCCCCTTTTCCCAGGCCGACCCTTCAAGCCGTCGCCGCTACGGTGGCACCGGCCTCGGCCTCGCCATCTGCAAACGCCTGACCGACATGATGGGTGGACATATCGGTGTCAACAGCACGCTCGATGAAGGCAGCACATTCTGGTTCAAAATCCCGTTGACCGTCATTGCGCCCCCGCATGACGCACCCACTCCCACAGCCAACCCCGCAGACCACCAGGAAGCAGCGTCCGGCTTCGACCATATGCGCGTCCGCGAAATTCTGCAGCGCCTGGACGGACTCCTCGCCAACGACGACATCCAGGCCATCAACCTGTGGCGCGAAATGGCCAGCACCCTGCGCCCGGCACTAGGCCACGCGGCCAGCCGCCTGGAAGGTGAATTGAACAACTACAATTTTGAAACCGCGCTGGCCCTCACGCGCAGCCTCCTCGTCACGCTGGATGACTGAGTAGCGGACAAAACCTGGCGCGGCAGATCAGATATTGCCGCTCAATCACATCCCGGAAACGATGATCATTTATAGCCGCAACGGCTGATCCTGATTCAGCCATGCGCGCGCGCCCTGCCCCGCTACATAGCCGCTGGCAAAGCTGGCGGTAAGCAGATAACCCCCGGTTGGCGCCTCCCAATCCTTATAGGGAGATGCAAATATCGCTTGCCTGAAATTAAGTACGGCAAAAAATGAACTTATATCAACAAGGCACTTTCGCTTGATGGAATATGAGCAGCCAAACAGAAGTGCTCAACCGCAAATTGAACGGCACAACCACAAGATCGGCTGCAGCACTTTGGGAGTACTCCTTGCTCCACCCCACCGAAAACCACCACTGAAAATTCCGCTCGGCTTTGTGGCAATATTGACCAACCAGAGCTTCCGACCAACTGCTGCCACTTGTACATCCGGAGTAGCTGCCCTTCAAGTGACGGCTTCAAGACTGAAACCAGCCGGACTGCCAATGGGAACTGGTCGGCCAATCCGGCCGTTGGCCTGAAGCGCTCAATCGGGCAGTAATCCGCCGCTTACCTGCTGTTCAGCCTTGAGAGGTCGCGAACGTAGCTCTCCGTTCTGGCGAAATGCGTACTCAGTGCCCTTTGCGGACAGCCGATAATTTTTTAGCAACGGCAGCCTTAGACTGACAACGAACGCTCCGATTTTATGGCTTACCGACTCCGTATCAATCCGGGCATTGAGGTGTGGCAACAAGAATTAATAATTATGGTCTGACCCTGAGGTTTCCCCTCATATCCTTACTCCTTGAGCGGCAGCCAACGCTTGGTGATGAATTAACGACAAGGCATCAGTGATCGGTAGTCGTCGCAGCCAGTTGCCGCCTGCATCGATGATGCGGCGGGCCTGAGTCATGACAGAAATTTCCTTGTGTTTGAGACATGGGACGCTCTGGAATTGCAGTTGCATCAGACGCTGCTCGGCACTTTCTCCGATCAGGCGCAGCAACCAAGAGGCCAGATGCCCGATCAAGAGCAGTATTTCCAGCCGCTTGCCAGAACGTGACCGGGAAGCACTTAGGCCCAACCCACCCCGCTCATTTTTCAGGTCACGGAATGATTGCTCGATCTTCATTCTTTGCGCATACAGGGCAACAACGGCTTCCGGATCAAGGTGCCCAAGACCGGGAGAACTGGCCAGTAGCCACGGTTCGCAGCCACTGCGTGCCGCCTTGAGCGAGGTACGCGAGCGCGAGCTTTTTCTGAGGCGGGTACGACGGCTTCGTCCTTTAGGTGGGCACTTGACCAGCACCAGGCGACACGGCGTCGGGTTGCTGCGTACATAGAGAGCTTCGCTAAAAGCCTTCACCTGGGCGGTCGCTTCTGCGTAAACCTCAGTGCATCGTCGCCAAGGGTGGCCTACGGTGCAAACCATATCCTTGCCCCGAATTCGACCAATCCATTGCCAGCGACGCTGGGTGACCAGATCGAACCACGTTGAATGGAAACCCGCATCGGTCATGATGATCGGCATACATCCTTGAGGCAGCAATTTCGCCAGCTTGGTCAGAAATCGACGATGGATGCCTCGATCGCCATATTTTCGTTGCGGATGAATTTCTTCATAGAGCGTCACGCTGCGTCCATCAACGGCAACGCTTGCCCGAAGCAAGTGCCACTGTTGGTCCGGCGTGACCCCCGACCAGTCGACGACGATCAATAGCTGCCTGATTCCGGCCAACCAATGCGCTGCGACCGCTTGGTAGATCGACATCCGGGCGCCATAGACGGCGGCGTTGCCCAGCAATCGGTCAATCCGCTTGATCCGGTGGCGCATGGCGCACTCGGAGGAAACGGAACGGGCCAACAGACTCAGACTCAATCGCCCGCCATCGAGAGCACTCCATACCGCTGCCCTAATCGACTCTGCCCGCTTGGCATGCAAGCAGGATAGACAGCTGCCCAACAACCCGTTCACAATTCCCTTTGCATGCATGGCCCACCTCCATCAACGTTTGGTCACCGCGATGAAGGTTTTAACGGTGTCATGCATGCATTACTTGATCTTAACCAATTGATCTAAATTGGAAATCTGCGGGGAAACCTCAGGGTCTGACCCCGATTGCTTAACTGTACGCCTAGTAGACAAGTTTTTTGAAGATTTGCGGCGTCCTATTATTTTCCCGTGAACTAAAGTGTGTTTATGCAGTCAGTCTTCGAAATGGCCGCCCAACATGTCGGACAGTTCATGTGCTTTCTGCCAGATTTTTTTTGGACATACGTACTGACAGAGGGGCACAATTGTCGTCTAGGGCGATTCGGGTTTCAGAGTGACTATCGCTTAACAACATTTGCCAACATCCTAATATAGTTGGAGGACCCAATGAATCAAAGCAAATCACTGTTGAAGGCTTTCATTGGACTATGGATTCTGGTTGGCGCCGCCTTCATGGCTGCATGCAGTAATATCGATACCACAAAGGCGTCAGATCCAATAATTGTTGAGCCTTCTATAGATTCGTATTTTCTAATTCCAGTTTCGGCTTTCCCAGGATTTCAGTTAAGAGTCGCAACTAGGACTAAGGTGAAATTCATCTACAATCCAGTAAAAGACGGAACGATTTATATAAATCGAGTACCCAATAATTCAGACCTTCTTGGAATCGAGTTCCGCCAGTTTAATTCTCCAACATCAATATTAATTGAAATGGTCGGGCTTGATGAGCAAATACTTGCCAATCTTTCCAGCGACCACTCTAGGGTTTGTTATGAACCCCGCCAAAAAAGTCGTGACGCATACTCCTTGCGCGGCCACTATGTGCCAGATAGTGCAGCTCCACATCCTGGCCAATGGATTCCCATTATGTTGCTTAAGTCCGAAACGATAATTTTCAATAACCTAAGTTCTATCGCGGTTTACGACCCCCCTGCCTCATCTACAAATCGATTGATTTTTTATATAGGCTGTCGAAAGGAGACTTCTTCCTTTAACTCTCTTGGTTTCGTGTTGGCTACGCCGGCAACAATCGCACAGCCCTTCTTTGGCTTTAGATGGATTCCTGCAAAGTGATAGATAATCAGTATTTAGATTCAGAAATTGCCTTGAGAGGTTGACGCAATCCCTAACCGTGATGCCCAACACCTCAGATGCAGGATAACCTTCAGTGTCGATGAACTAAAATTTTGAGTCTCTGCTTCCTTTGAGTCATCACAATAAGGAGCAATAAGGGGTCAGGCTCGATTTAATTTGAGCGTAGTAACAAGTTTCAAATCTCGTTGAAACTGCTGTTTGAGCGAGGCTCACAATTCCAACTACCGCAAAGGCCGAGGTCCTGCCTGTTGCTACTGGCATGAGGCATGACCTCGGCCAATGCTGACGCCCATCGGATGCGACCAAGAGTCCGGTTAACCCCGTAAAGTTGCCGTAGCAGCTTGCTCCATTTACAACTCATGAACCCCGCTCGCCAGAATCGTTACTTGGCAATTTTGGGGCAGTGTATTGGCTTCAGTGGCGCTAGGAAGCAATAGGCAGTCATAGTGCTCATCGGTTGCTCGCCCGACTATCCGCATCATCGCGGCAACCGTCTTAAATCGAAGAAGATCTGGATGCCCGTCCAGATGAACAAACACCGCTGACGCTGAAAACAGCCTGCGCCTGCCAAGTGAGCTACTAGTTATTGCGCGAAGTGTCGCTGTTTCGACTGCATGTTCTCCAGATGCCGTACCGACGCCAAAGGCTGAAGCACCATTTTGAGACAGGATGCTGACCACATCCTCCAAATCGAGAGTGATGAGTCCCTCGCCGAAAACGGGCTTTACAACTCCGTGGTAGAGGCGATCAAAGGCATCTGCGGCCCGATTCGGGGTGCTGCACCACCTATGTGGCGGTTTTCCAGAAATACGTGCTGCGGTTGTCAATTGGAATGCCGTTTTCGAGACATCCTTGAGTGCACGGAGGTGATCAGGTATCAATTCCTCCCGGCACTCGTCTTCACTGCCGATCGCCGGAATCACTGCGGCAATCGCAGGAATCGACTTTGCTCGTAATACGTCAGCAATGACTTCAGCTGGCTCGGAATCTGCCGAATCGCCTCTGCCAACAATGACAAAGGCGATATCGATTCTTTCAAGAGTATCTTCAAAATCCCGCCGAAATCCCTTGGGGAATTGGCTGACGGCATGCAGGCCAAACATCAGCTTTTCATCCGCTGCCGCACGCAACAACGTAACCGGGTCTGTGCTGATGGCAATTGACCGCTTCAGGTACAGCAGTTTTCCGGATAGTGCGGAAAGAACCGCCACCCCGGCACTGCCGATCGCGACAACGGCAACCCTTCCCGCGGCTGCGTCTTCCGACGGTCGTTGCGTTTGCGAAATCGACGGGGATGTCCCTGCGGATGCATGGCAGGGAAGAAGCGCGCTGGCGCCAACAGCCGAAAGATTTTGCAGGAATTCACGACGTTTCATCAGGCTCTCCCATGGGTATAGGAGAGCATCTCCTTTCCAGCGACAGAGTGTGTCGTATGCGAGGGCCACATCATGCTGATCAAAAAAATCTGCTCAATGGCGCAATCGTGCGACACAAAATGTCGCTATAAAAACGATAATGACATTCAGTCGTCCGCAATCAAAGAGCGTAAGGAGAAATCTCAACGTGCGAAATCTGCGACGAAATCAACTTCGCAATCATCTCCAATTGAGCGGAAGGAACCAATCATGCGCACATTCTCCAAATCGAAGTTGATGGCTCTTCGCCAGTGTCCCAAGCGCTTATGGCTGGAAATCCATCGGCAGGATTTGCGGGAGGATTCGGCTGCGACACAGACAAGCTTTCAGGTGGGACATCAGGTTGGCGACATCGCTCAGCGAATATACGACCCGGAGGGGTGTGGTGCCCTGATCGACATTGAGGCCGAAGGGTTCAACCGCGTATTTGAGCGTAGCGCAGAGTTGCTTCAATCGTCGCAGCCAGTTTTTGAGGCGGGTTTCAGGGCTGGTGGTGTATTAGCTTTTGCGGACGTGATGTTGCCCATACAGAAAGACGATGCAATGGTCTGGCGAATGGTCGAGGTCAAGTCTTCGACCAGCGTCAAGAACTACCACCGCGATGATGTGGCAGTTCAGTCATTTGTTGCCCATACCGCAGGCGTTCCGCTGGAAGCGATTGCGCTGGCGCACATCGACAGTTCCTGGGTCTATCCGGGCAATGAAGACTATCGAGGGCTCCTCAAGGAGAACGACCTAACATCCGAGGCATTCTCCCGCGCAGAGGAAGTAAAGGCGTGGATTACCCAAGCGCAGGCTATTGATGCCGAGCCCATCGAACCGGATATGGCGACGGGCAATCAGTGCTGGGCGCCTTTCGAATGTGGCTTCCACGGCTATTGCAGCAGGAATGATCCGGTACCGGAATTTCCTGTTTCCTGGCTTCCCCGTTTTCCATCGGCAAGAATCGAACAACTCGCCGAAATCGGCGTAATCGATCTGAGGGACGTACCTGACGCTCAGCTGAATGACCGGCAGCGTCGGGTGAAGAAGCACACCCTGGACGGAACCGTGTTCTTCGATGCCGATGGCGCAGCAGCAGACCTCGAACCCTATCCGCTGCCAGCCTACTTTATGGATTTCGAGACCATCCAGTTCGCCATCCCGATCTGGAAAGGCACGCGTCCTTACCAGCAGATTCCGTTTCAGTTCAGCATGCACCGGCTCGACACCTCGGGTCTGCTAAAACACTCCGCATTCCTCGATCTTTCCGGTGATGATCCACGCGAAGCCTTTTCGGCAGCCCTCATCGCGGCCTGTGGCAGCGAAGGCCCTGTGTTTGCCTATAACGCAGGATTTGAAATGGGCAGAATCCGTGAATTGGCAGAGTGCTATCCGCAAATGAGTGCCGCCCTTCTGGCAATCAATGAACGGGTCGTCGATCTGCTACCGATCGCCCGAGAGCGCTACTACCACCCGACGCAGCAAGGTAGCTGGAGCATCAAGAAGGTACTGCCTGCCATAGTGCCCGATCTGAGCTACGACGCGCTCGATGGGGTGCAGGATGGCGGAATGGCGATGGAAGCCTTTCTGGAAGCGCTGCATCCCGGCGTGAGTCCTGAACGCAAAGCTGCGATAGAGCAACAGCTACTGGCCTACTGCCAGCTCGATACCTATGCCATGGTTCGCCTGTGGCAGGTTTTTGCTGGCCGCACCGACTTGGAACTCTGACCATGCCAAAGCGTCCGGACTCTCTTGAAACGCTGCAACTCTCTCACGAACTGCTGCGACGCATTCCGAAGGGCAGAACGATCACTGCCGCCGAACTGCATCAGCAACTCGCAGAGGCAGGTTTTGAGCGCGATATGCGGACCATCCAGCGGCAACTGGAAACGCTGGCCGAGTATTACGAACTGGACCGCGACGAGAGCGCGAAGCCCTATCGCTATAGCTGGAAGCCTTACGCCAAGGGCTTGTCTCTGCCGAGTTTGAGTCCGCAGGAATCTCTGCTGCTCATCCTGGCCGAGCAGCATTTGAGTGCGCTGCTGCCGACGAAGCTGATGAAGTCAATGGAAGGTTTTTTTGCCCAGGCGCATAGCCAGTTGGAGAGCAAGAGCGAAACGGCGAGGGATCGAGAGTGGCTGGAGAAGGTACGTGTTGTCAGCACAAGTCAGCCTCTGTTGCCACCCAGAATTGATCCGGATGTTTTCAATCAGGTCAGCAATTCGCTCTATGGGAATCAATGGCTGGAAGTGGATTACAAGAACGCGGCCGGCAAACGCACCACGACTCGAGTGATGCCCTTGGGGCTGGCCCAGCAAGGCCCGCGCATGTACCTCGTGTGCCGTTTCGATGGTTACGACAACGAAAGAAGCCTTGCCCTACATCGCATTGTTTCGGCCCGCGCCTCGACACTCACCTTCGAGCGACCGACAGATTTTGATCTCAAAAAATACGACGACGATGGCCGCTTTGGCTACGGCAACGGGCAGCACATCCGGCTCAGTTTTACTATCGACAAGGAGGCGGGGCTGCATTTGCTGGAGTCGCCGTTATCCGCCGATCAGCAAGTGCTAGAGCGAGAAGAAACCTACGACATCACTGCAACAGTGGTCGATTCGGCGATGCTGGATTGGTGGCTGAGGGGGTTTGGTGAATCTGTCACGAATATTCAAAAGAAGAAAGTCTAGTCTGCTCATGACTAGCGCATCACCGTTGGTTGGCGCTCAGAATTTGCATGACATAATTTAATTTAATTTCAGATCAGCATTGGATGGGATAAGACATGGATAGCATTGCTCGGCTAAATGAAGAAACGCAGAAATTTTTCTCTCTCCATTGGGGGCTTTCAGATAAGGCTCCTGAATGGAATTTCTCGTGGAACTGGTGTGGCGCAGTCCCGAACTACAAGCTTGGGGGGCTGTATGCGATCTTCAGTAATGGATCGCTCTTGTACGTCGGCTTGGGAGCAAGCAAGGGTGCAGGGATTTACAAAGATCGTGGCATTAGTCGCAGATTGCTTTCTCATGTCATTCAAATTAGTGAAACAGATGCATCTACCTATGAGCCACAAGAACGTTGGAAAACGCTTCAAGCCGATCTCGTAGCGACAATTGGTTTTCCTGCCGAATACAACTATCTTGCGTGCGCTCTGGAGGACTACCTGATTGGAAAGCTAAACCCGCCGGAAAACCAAATGAAAAAAGAGCGGAGAAGCGTGAATGAATGATGGTGCAACTGAGTGCCCACCTAGCCGAACATCCGGAAACCTCGCTGGAGGCTGTTCAGGTCAAGTCAAAATTCGGCAGTCTATGCTTCTACCCCAATGAGTCTGACACAATTGCCGAACGGATGATCGAGGCTGCCCGGAAGCGAGCAGAAACCACATGCGAGATTACGGGCCAGCCTGGCCACCTTTGTATTGGCAAGACCCGACGAGATCCTGTTATGGTCCTTTGCCCTGAAAAAGCCGTGGAACTGGGGTATTCCGTGTTCCATCAGAAATTGCAGTATCAGCTTCGGCAGCAACAGGTTTTGGTAGCGACACATCTTGTCGCACCCATGGCAAGAATGAGGGGGTACAAATCTCCTGAGGCCTCATGCCATGACCAACCACGCTGTACTGCATGCGATTGATGTTCTGTACCTAGGTAATTTCCGTCAAACGCTGTTTCATAAGGTTCTCCACGCACAACTGGAACTTAGGGACCACCTCAGGCATGCGGAAGCCTTGGCCCATGCAATGGAAATTTCTCCTTGCTGCCGGAAGCAATACGCGAAAATCATCGAACAATTATCTGCACCGGTCGACGTGCTGGATCAGATTGCTAACAGCATCTACGATCTTGACTTGTCGAGTGACGAAAATGGCGAGATCGTTCAATGGGGCCTGATAGAAGCAAGCCCTGAAGAAGAAACACGAGCCACCATTTCTCGGCTCGATGCCGTCGAGCAGGAGACCATCAAAACACTGAACAACGTGGGAAAAGCCTTGGTGGCGCTACCTGCCGTAAAGGCATCTTGGAATCAGTGGGCGCGCCTCCGGGTTTTTTACACGCTCAAAGCAATACCGGAGCGACCTTGCTACAAAACAGATTCTATCGTTCGGTTCAGTGGCAGCCCACCATTTGTCGATGTGTACTGCTTCGCGAAACCGCCAGTAGATACCGAGTCCGATCCTGCCTCTCACTATCTCCTGGATCCCGAGTTCATGCCGCTGATTTGGCTATCACTACTCAATGATGTCGAGGTGGACGTTGAAATCAAGCTCGGAGGCAATGGCCGGTTAATTTCCTGAAGCGGTCGCTTTATTGAGTTAGTTGAATGTCAGCTCAGGCCGAGGAGTGATCAGTCAGCAAGCAGTTTGTATGGCTGTTTCACTCAGTAAGCTGCTGTTGCTTGGTTCGACAGGCGACGCGCCATCCAGCAACAATCGGGTTAATTCTTTGCTGGAGAAATCATCACCGTGGGGTCACTTTTATGTTGTTGCTGACATCCAGCTACGATGGGCTATCTTGTCGGCACCGGCAGAATTTGCTGTAGTCCCCGTGATGGCATAAAGTAGGACAACGGCTTAGCGCCTAGTATCATTGCCACCCACTCATTCATCCTGAAGGTTGACGATGGCGAACGATACCAAGCCGAAGACTCTACACTATCGTAGAGCTCAATTTCTGGCCCCCACCCGAACGCTAGAGGATTTGCTGTCTGCGGCCCTCAAGGTGAATAGCCTCGTCGCCAACCGGATCGAGACGGTAACGGCAGCGGGTGACTGTCGGCTGATCAATCACACCACCAATCACCGCGGACTTTTCTGTGGGAATCTGATCACCTACGAGCACGGCACGAACAAGCTGTTCCTGACAGTGGACGCTAGCCAGACGGCCTTTCCCGTTGCTCAAATGGCACCGCCAGAGCTCCCCAACAAGAAACGGACGGAGTTCCTGGACTCTATTCTGTACTTCGCTGTCAAGGGCAACCATGTCGTCCTAATGCAGTCCAGCGGTCTGAAAGGTAAACAGTTGGAGGCGTATCTAAACTGGTTCCTATTCGCTTGCGGGGTATTGGGTACTCATAATCGAGTCGAATTGGTGGATCACCCCCCCAGGATGACCACCGACCAGCTTGCCTCCAGGCCTGTCAAGAAGGTCAGCTATGTTTCTGCCATGGCTCACGAAACGGTTCCCGATACTCCTCCCAGCCCCACAGAGGTTAAGAAAGAGAAAAAGCTGCGGCTCACGCCGGTCGGCCGAGCGGTGGATATCCTGAAGGCTGCCATCGGTTTTAATGAATTCGAGAAACTAAAGCTGGACGAAGCGCTGGACGGGAATATCCAGGTGTCCCTCGAGGTTACCTACCAGCGAACCACCACTCAGGAGGGGCAAAAGGTCATCAACGACATTGCGCGGGCGCTCCGCAATGTGGATGGGGATGATATTTCTGTCCAAGTCCCAGGCTTGGGAACTCTAAAGGGTGACGATCTAAAACTCTCAAAACCGATCATCGTTACCTGTCACAATGGCCATGTCGACATGCCTGAACTTTTCGATGAAATGCACAATTGGCTGCTGGGCCTTGCTGAAGGGGATTTTCTCAAGGATGAAAAGATGCCCCTGACCGAGCAAACGCCGTTGAGTGCCTCGCTGATTGCGTCCGCTACCGCTACCCCGGCATGAGATGGCTTTTCACAAGTCCATTTACTTCAGGATATCGCTGCCAGTGATTCTGGCACCGATGTTTGCCTTTCTGGCGATCTGGTTGATCGAAGAGCTTGGAGCCAAGACCATCGGGGAATGGAGCGGCAAGCTGACGTGGATATGCAGTGTGGCTCTTGCTCCGATCGCCCTCGCGATCTCGAAATTCCGCGACCTGTGCGGGATCGATGGATTAACTGATATCCAGCGGGCCAGTCTTGTTGCTATTGTTCGTAAGCGTACGCTACGGTTCTGGCTGGCATCTCTTTATTTGATTGCCATTTTTCTTCTCGGCTTCGCTGTCGCTATTGCAGCAGAAACGCCCTATGGTTATCTCGTGGCCGCGGGTTGGGTAGCCGGATTCTTTTTCGCACTGTACCTCCTCGCCCTCTCCCACTTTTGGCTCGATGAGGCCGAAGATTTCAAGCTGAAGGTGGGCCAGCAGTTGCGTGAGGAGAAAGAGCGAACCGAACTAGTGCAAGCACTGCGCAAGTCCCAAAGCGACAAGATCGAACCGAATTTAGATCTAGAGCAGTACAACAAGGTGTTTGACCCGAAGTCCGGCGCTACTCAATAACGAGTGTTTTTGCACCTACCATGATCTTGCCATCGTACTAATATCAATATTTGGCGATGGTCAGTGTTACCCCGTCTTTGGTTGCAACTACTCGGAATAGCCAAGTGCTGATTGAGCGAACGCTACCAATGACCGCAACTCATGCCATTCGGCTACGGGAGATTAGCACAGAGGTTTTGGGCCTCTCCCGCAATCTTGTTTATCAAACTATCGCGTTCTGATGACGGGGCCTGAATCGCGTACGCCATAAGGAGGATCGTTGCCGGATGCATACCCAGAACTCCGGCTATTTCTTCAAGTTTGTCGACAGTTGGGCTTTTCAGCCCTCTTTCGAGCGAGCTAAGGTACGTCCGGCTTGAGACAACGCCGAAATCCTCCTGGGTTAACCCCTTATTTTTCCGAACCGTCCTGATAGCGGTTGCAAGGCTTTGGCGAAGATTCATTTTGGGCTCCCATACGAGACCCAATGAACCCATTTCGAACACTATAGAACTACAATCTATAGTGTTCATTTTTCGGTTCAGGTGCTGTGGACTTACTAACCAACTCATTGCAATCCGAGCGATACCGAGGTTGCTCGGTCACAACCCTTGGTCCGGCTGAATTAGCCGAAATCGGGCGGGCGATGGCGCACTATGGCTTGTTGGTTGCCCGTGTACGGGAGTTTGTGTCGTACGTCTCGACTCAAACGCACAGACTTCCCCCTTCAGTGGGCTCCAAGGAGTCGATCAAATTGCTGCCGTCAGTCCTGGAGATAATTAGGCCAGCTTTTTCTCCGAACGACGTCCCCATACTTCGACGGGCATCCGACCAAGTGAGCATGGTCCGTGAAGCAGTCGATCGGTTTCACTACAGCGTGTGGGGAACCTCATCCTTCGGTCCAGAAAAGTTTGGAAGAACAGAGTACCGGCGATGTAAAGGCGCAGGCTGCTGGCGCGATCAAAGCATCTACAGCACGAGCGACGTACATGAGCTAGCAATGGAGATTTCGCTCGCCATCAGTTATCTGGGTAAGGTGCAGGGCGTTTTTCAGGAAAAACTTGCCGAAGAATCCCATGTACTGAGGAAGAAATTGAACCGGAGACGGAAATCGCCAAACCGTTCGTGACCCAGTCTCTCCCTCAGTAATACTGCCAAATGTAGCTGTAAGCCAGCCTTTTCGAACACCTCCTCGCCTACGTGCAACTTGTCCGGAAGTCCATTCCTACATCTACCCCCAGGTTTTCGGCTGAATTCCTCTATCGGCAAAAAATTCTCTATATGCAATGCTTACGGAGGAGCGGCGAAGAAATGTCAACTTGGGAAGGCTATCGAATGATTCAATCTAGCGATCTACGGGAACACCAACAGCAGCTTGTCGATGTCGTGGTTTCAAAGATTCGAGAAATGGGGCAATGTCCTGCTTCAACGACTCTTGCTCAAGCCATGCTTGGCCTTGCAGGCTACTCGGACCGGATCAATTTTGAATTGTCCAGGATACGCAATCTTGACAGCGGGAACCGTACCCTATTCCTGGCGCTTGTGGATGATGATGGCTTCGGCAGGCGACTGCTCGAAGATCTTCCCATCAACCTCGCTAATGAGCTCCAAGCGTTTGTAGACGCGGATAGGCATTGAAGAATCAAACCTATAACCCGAGTCTCCAATTTGATCCAGACAAATGGGTTTAACTGCTGGTAGAACGTATCCAATCCAGAACACCCAACCCCGCAGCAAAGCCACTTGCGAAGCAAGCGGTGAGCAAATATCCACCTGTCGGCGCCTCCCAGTCGACCATCTCCCCAGCCACAAAAACGCCGGGAAGCGACTGGAGCATCAGTTTCGCATCCAGACTTCTGAAACTCACTCCACCGGCGGTGCTGATGGCTTCCTCGATAGGGCGGGTTGCATGTACAGTGATGGGTAAGGCCTTGATAGCTGCCGCCAGTGTCGCGGCATCCGCAAATTGTTCCTTACTCAGGACCTCGTGAAGTAGCGCCATCTTGACGCCCGTGATGCCAATCCGGCTTTTCAAGTGACTGGAGATCGAACGAGATCCGCGAGGATGGCAGACTTCTGCCAACAATCGTTCGGCCTCATAGCCGGGAGCCAAATCAAGAGTGAATATCGCCTTGCCATGGGCATTTATGCACTCGCGTAACTGTCGCGAGAATGCATAGACCAGACTACCTTCGACACCATGCGACCCAATGATCATTTCGCCTTGTCGTCGTTCAGTAACCCCCTGCACATTGGTGAACGTCAGGGCGACTGACTTGACGGGGGCACCAGCAAACTGGCTTCTCAGATGCTCACTCCACGTCACATCGAAACCGCAATTTGCGCTTTGCAATGGCGCAACATCTACGCCCATACCCTCCAACAATGACACCCAAGCACCGTCAGAGCCTAGTTTCGGCCAACTGGCTCCGCCCAGAGCCAGGATCGTCGCTTCGGGCTTAATTGAAATTTCGCCGCCAGTATTGTTCAGCCGAAGTCCACCATCGCTATTCCAGCCCAACCAGCGATGACGTACATGTATGCGCACACCTGAACTGCGTAGCCGATGTAACCAAGCCCGAAGCAAGGGAGCGGCTTTCATTCCTGAAGGGAACACACGGCCTGAGCTACCGACAAACGTCTCGATGCCTAATCCAGAGGCCCACGAGCGCAAAGCGCTCGGTGGCAGTCGATCGAGAATTGGCTGTAGCTGTGCTTGGCGATCACCATAGCGCGAACAGAATGTGTTGTAGGGTTCGCTATGAGTGATATTCAGACCACCAATTCCCGCGAGAAGAAACTTGCGCCCTGCCGATGGCATGGCGTCGTAAATGTCTACCTGAACTCCTGCAAGGCTTAGCGTCTCGGCAGCCATCAACCCAGCAGGGCCAGCCCCGATAATCGCCACTCGTAATGTATTGGAATCGGACATCAGTGCTGCTCCCCAATTCTCACGCAGGTCGCGCGCACGATGCGCTGACGAACGGCCTGTTCAATGGCTCCAAACATTTCTTTAGCCAGTAACACCCATCTACCAACCGCAAGTAATGGCAGTATAGAACGACTCCTCAGGCACATCACCGCAATGCGGATACTCAAACGGTGTGTCATCGGAAAAGTCCTCAATAGTGGTCCAGTCGTCGCAATCAGGAGATACATCCCCCCTTGATATTAAGCGGCAGAACCTTGGGGTGCCACAGCATAGAGCGCGAGAGGGTATTCAAAATAGTCGGGTGACGCAAATGAGAGGTTTTTAAAGAAATCAACCTCAAATGAGGAACACTTTGCCTATTTCCACACCGCCCTGAATCCTGTTGTTCGTCTAGTTCGCCGCTCCACAGCCTTTTCTAGATCGGCCTTGGACCCAATGATCACAACCCTCGCGCGCGCCCTCGTAATTGCCGTGTAAAGCCATTCTCGCGTCACGAGTGGTGAGTCCTCAAGTATCACCAATACCGTCCCGGCGGCCGACCCCTGGGCCCTGTGACATGTAATGCCGTAGGCCAGTTCGCAGTCCTGCGCGGCGTCCTTGTCGAGCAATCGTGGTTCGGTCTCACCATCCCACAGTACCGAAATATTTAGGTCACCATCAATGTTAGTCACCTTGCCAAGCAGGCCATTGAACAAGCCATCCCGATACCGGTTACGGGTACAAACAATCGGATCACCCACGGCAACGGAAGCCAGAGGACCAAGACGCACCACGGGTTGATTCACGTCCCGGATTCGATGGGCGGCGTTGTAGTTAAAGGCATCGACGGTGGAACGACGAGCCGCAATGACCATCGTATCCGGCGAGAGGGCAAGAAGCTCCTGGTATTGGGCAACATGGTCACGGTCCTTAGGCACGACGAAGATGCCCTCGCCTGCGCCCCTCCAATCGTCGATGTGGGGCACATTGCCCTCGCGGATCGCAGTCGCAGCAAGCGGAATCGGACTGCCGCTCAGTTGGCGACGAACCTTGGTCAGATTGGTCAGGTGCGTTCCAGTATTCACAAGGTCATGGAAAACGCAGCCCCATCCAACCGGAGGCAACTGGCCGTGGTCGCCGGCCAGAAGCAACCGTGCCCCCGTGGGGAGGTACGACAGGAGTTCGTGGAGACCGGGGGTGTCCAACATCGAGGCTTCATCCAGAACGATCAATGTCCGGTCGTCGAAGATGACCGTATCGGCGCGTGGCGGCTTGCCTTCGCATGAAGCGGCCTGCATGCTTATCAACCGGGCGACGGTATAGCCGAGTCTTGGTTGCCCAGGTGA
>Ga0209480_10001372_pt1 | contig 17986 bp, 7 predicted proteins | sample JI61114C2DNA_FD_187501 | JGI IMG/M metagenome (GOLD analysis project Ga0209480, IMG submission 187501) | Wastewater effluent complex algal communities from Wisconsin, to seasonally profile nutrient transformation and Carbon sequestration -... | ecosystem: Engineered > WWTP > Effluent > Algae... | reverse complement strand
GAAATGAGTTTCATGATAATATAGCCCAAAGTATTTTCTTCCGGATAAATATCTGATAAAGTGTAAATTGAATTTGCATGTGTATAGGTTGAGGCAATTCCAGCTTCAATAGCAATAGTATCTTCTCCGCCTAACAAAACAACATCTGTTGTAGTGGTAAGCGCATCAACAGGAGCAGCGGTTACCATATTTAAATGGAAACCATATGAAACAGCAGGAGCGCCCTCAATTGTTGTAATTTCGTTAATTGAAGTAAATATTCCTAAATCATTGTCGGTAATTAACATAGCAGTGCTTAATTCAAAAGTGCCTTCATAAATGCCCCAAGTTGGATTATCAGAATTAATAATAAGGTTATTAATAAAAATATCTTCAACTATTAAATCATCAGGGATTGTTAGATAAACAACCTGAGTATCCAACGCGGTTGAGTCAGCATTAAAATATATTGGCACCATTACACCAACACCGGCTCCTGCATCTACCATTGCTCCGGGTAATAAATTGACTGTAATAGCAATTGTTGGAATTGCTGTTGCAAACACCAGCACTGAATCAACTGGACCGGCTTCAACAAAATAATCTGCAGTTGGGAATATTGCACTTATTGATGGTGTAGGAAAAATTACATCATATTCTACATATAATGAATAGGTGTTTGCTCCAATAATATCAGTTGTCCCATTATCATCAAAATCGGAAAATATGGCATAATCCAGCGTTGCGGTTAACATACTCGCATCGGGGAGTGGTGTTCCGGTAGTTAATTTAATTCTAGTTCCATATGTGGAATTGGTGCAAGCAATTAAATCAGTGAATCCATCTGCATTCACATCAAACTGGTCGTTATATCCCGGACCGAAACCAGTCACATTGTCAAACAAATAGAGGTTATGGTGTACATAACTTCCACCAATATTTTCGGCAAAGTAAGCAACATCTGTTGTGCAAGTGTAATAAATATCTAAATCGCCATCTCCATCGGCATCATCGGAATATACGTTATAAGCTGTTGCACAACTGTGGTCTAAAAAATTGGTAACAGGACCAAAGGCTCCAGGATTAATATTTTCAAGTGATTGAATATAACCGGAAAATGCGTTGACAATAAGAAAATCCTGATCGCCATCATTATCAATATCGTCCATATTATAATCATATAAGTACCCTGAAACCAGATTAGCAATAAATGTAAATAAATTGGCTGTATCGCCGGTATTTGCATAATATTTTAAAGCATTAGGATATTCAATTTCTCTGCCTATTAAATCCATTTTGCCATCTTCATTGGCATCAACAAAAAATATTTCAGCAAACGCAACACCATCAATATAATGAGGAGTGAAATTTCCTTCGGTATCATTCATGAAATAATAACTTGATTGCATATAATCAGCAATTCCCTGATAAGATACTACCACTTCAGGGTAACCGTCATTATTGCAATCGGCTGTTTCTATTTGTTTTGGGTAAGGACTGCCTTCTATCTTACCGAATTTCCTGCTTGCAGTAATGGTGTCGGTCAATTGGTTGTAATGTAACCACGCAATAGTTGCATCGTTGTTAACTGCAATAATTTCTTCAGTCCCGTCATTATTCAAATCCGCTAACCTGATTAAATCTATACGTAGAAATGAAATATCTGGTGTGATTGGGGATGCACTTAAAGATTCACCATCGTTATTAATAAAAACATGTGTGTTGCCATTGATAAATGCAAACACGTCTACTACATTATCATCTAAATTATAGGGGAAAAACGACATAGTGCTGTTTTTCGTCATAATAGAATCAAACAACAAAGTTTCCGGTGCGAAATCAGTTCCTGTCAAATGTTCTAAACAATTGATGTTGCTGTAAAAATCGTCGGTAAATTTTGTCAATAAAATATCCGCATCGCCATCATTGTCGTAATCGGCTACGTCATAATCATTGGCATAAATTGAACCTAATCCAACAGGAGTATCATATTCTCCAGAAAGTAAATCAAACAATGCAATTTTAATAGATGCACTATATCGTATCATGACATCTAAATAACCATCGCCGTCAAAATCATCAACAGCTAATTGATGTTCGTAAAAATCGGAAGAAATGATAGTTGTGTTAACGGTGCCATCACCCTGATTTTTAAAAAACAAAGTACCGGTTGAATTAAAATGGCCAACAATATCTATATCACCATCCAGGTCAATATCAGCTGTTTTAAATAAGGTTAAGGTATAGGTAGGATTATATATCAATACGGACTCAGTAAATTCCCCTGAATTGTTTTTATAATAATTGATATGAGTAGTGACATCTTCATAAATAATATCATTCCAGCCATCAGTATTGATATCAAATACACCAATTACTGTTCTTGCTTCCTCGGTTAAGATTATTTCTTCCCAATTTGAACTGTTATCGGTTGGATTTATTAATACACGTATTTTTTTTATGCCTGAGTATGGACTGTAAATAATGTCATCAAATCCATCATCGTTAACATCACCAAAAGCAAAGTCAGTAATAATATCGGAGGAGAACTCATTGATGATATATATTTTTTGCCATGCACTATCGCCGGTGTTTTCGCAAACCTGAATTTTACTTGAACGCAGATAAATAAATTCCATATTACCATCTGCATTGATGTCCATTTGTTTTATGGCTGGGGCAAAAACGGAGTGCGTTTCTAAAATAATTTCCTGCTCAGGAGTTTGTCCGTTTAGCACATTGAGACAAATAATGGCAAATAGTGAAGTGTATAGTGATTTCATAATAGTGGTTATAGGTTGTATGTTACAAGGTGCAAGTTGGCGACTGTAAAAGGACTGCACAACCCACTTCGCTTGAAATGGCTCATTTAACGTACGAAATGCATTGATAACTTAGCGAAAGGAAGTTCTTGAATACTTTGTATAATTTGGGTGTGGTGTTTAAAGCAGTTTATAACGTTTTCCAGGCAGGTTGGTTATCAGGCTGTAAAACTCCAGATTTAATAGAACACCTGCTATTGTACCCGGTGTTAATGCCGACTGGCTGGTGATTTCGTCGATACCGATTTCGGGGCTAGATTTGATGATATTATACAACAGTTGTTCTTCATCATTTAATTCGTTAAACATGGTGGTTTGCACAGCTTGTTTTTTTTCATCTGCTTTCGACCAACACATTACATCGAGCACATCTTTGGCATTTTCTACGATTGCGGCGCGATTGGTTTTAATCAGGGCGTTACATCCTTTAGAAACCGGACTGGTAATATTTCCGGGAAAGGCCATCACATCTTTATTATAGGCATTGGCGAGCATAGCTGTTATTACAGCACCTCCATTTTCGGCTGTTTCTACCACTATGAGACCATCGACCATACCGGCGACAATACGATTGCGTTTGGGGAAATTTTGTTTGTCGGGTAGCGTTTTGGACATATGCTCTGTTAATAATCCGCCATTTATTATCATTTTTTTAGCGGTATCCTTATGCGCATAAGGGTAAACCATATCGAGTCCATGTGCTAACACACCAATATTTGGCACATCGCGTTTAACACAAGCTTTGTGCGCTGCAATGTCGATGCCATAAGCCAAACCGCTGATGAAAACAATTTGCTCTTCTTTTAAATCTTCAATCAGTTGCTCACAAATGTGACGACCATATTCTGTGGCATTTCGCGTGCCGACAATACCTAATGTTTTGGCACTGTTCAAATTAACATTGCCCGAATAAAATAATACCAGAGGTGCATCATGAATATGTTTGAGTCGCTTCGGATAATCATCGTCAGTAAATGTAATACAGCGCACTCCCGATTTTTCGAGAAAGGTTATTTCTTCATCAACACGCTCAAATGGCGTTTTTTTGATGATGGCTTCAGCTGCGGCTTCACCAATACCGGGAATTTTTAACAGTTCCCGTTTTTTCGTTTTAAAAACAGCTTCAGCGCTACCGCAATAGCCTAAGAGCGATTTTGCATTAACAGGGCCAACACCCGGGATAAGCGTTAAGGCGATAAAATGATACATGTTTATTAAGGGCAGGGTTATATATTTGCGTAAACAATTTTTCACAAATCAAGCAAGAACATGCGTTATCTGCAAATCATTTTTATTGCTATCTGTTGCTTAAGCGGCTTTGTGTCGGTAAATGCTCAGATTATTCCTGATCATTTTTCTCGGCCTGCATATAGTTACCGAAGTGAACAAAATCCTTATTACTGGAAAAACAAAAAACCATTTGATGGGTATTGGCAACAAGATGTGGAGTATGCCATTAAAGCAGCCATCGATGAAAAAACAGATATTGTTGATGGCAAAGTTGTTTTAACCTATTATAATAATTCACCGGATGCTTTGCCATTTGTGTATTTTCATTTATATCAGGAGGCATTTCAACCGGAAACTTATGTGGAAGAATTAAACCTTTCAAATGACGTAAAACCAACTTATGGCAAATATGAAGGTGCAGGTTTGGGGACAGAAGTGACGGAAGTGAAAATAATTAAACGCAATGGCAAAAAGGCGGATGAAAAAACTACACTAGTTCAGGATATTTCTGTGTTACGAGTTAATTTAGAAAAACCTATTCAGCCGGGAGAAAATATTACCATTGAAATTCCATTTAAAACGTATTTTGATACCGGTTCTTTGCGCAGAAGAATGAAAAAATTTAAATCCGGTGATTTTATGCATTATGATGGCGTGCATTGGTATCCGCGTATTTGTGTGTATGACAGGAAAATGGGTTGGGATACAGACCAACATTTGGGTAAAGAATTTTATGGCGACTTTGGTTCTTTTGAAGTTGAACTCACATTTGCTTCTAATTATATTGTTGAAGCTACCGGCTATTTAGAAAATGAACAGGATATGATGCCACGTTCATTGCGTGAAAAACTGGATATTAAAAACTTTGCCAATAAACCTTGGGAAGAACAACCTTCTGTAATAATTCCTTATGTTGAAGGAGATAAAAAAACATGGAAATATTATGCCATCAACGTACATGATTTTGCATTTACAGCCGACCCGAATTACCGTATTGGTGAAAGTATGGCATTTGTAAACGGACAACAGGTAAAATGTGTTGCATTGGTGCAGGAAGGACATGCTGCGTTTTGGCAAAATGCTGCAGATTATACCAAAAAAATAATCGAAACATTTAGCCGTGATTTCACGCCTTATATCTGGCCAAAAATAATTGTTGCAGATGCTCGTGACGGGATGGAATATCCAATGCTAACTTTAGATGGAGGTTATGATCCTTCTTATCGCGATTTATTAATTCACGAAGTGGGACATATGTGGTATTTCGGTATGGTGGGCAATAATGAAACCTATCGCGCATCGTTGGATGAAGGATTTACACAGTTTTTAACGGCATGGGGTTATCGCAGTATAGATGGTGATTATCGCGTTCAATTTCCTGAGGATAATAAATACAAAGCAAAATATCGCAAGCCTGATGAAATAATGATGAGCGAGGTGTATTATGCCTATATTAATGATGCCAGTCGTAATGCTGAAACGCCACTTAATACGCATTCCGACATGTTTAATTCAGCGCTTGGACATGGTGGAGGTTACCGACAAGTGTATTATAAAACAGCGGTAATGTTGTATAATTTGCAATATGTATTAGGAGATGATTTGTTTTTGAAAGCCATGCAGAATTATACCACTGAATGGAAATTATGTCATCCATATTTTGAGGATTTTAGAAATTCAATTATCAATTATACGAATGTAGATTTAAACTGGTTTTTTGATCAATGGTTAGAAACAACAAAAACGATTGACTACGGAATTAAATCAGTAAATAAAACCGGCACCACTAATCTCGATGGACAAACATTAAATAATTATGATATCACCTTTAAACGTGAAGGTGCCATGCAGATGCCAATTGATTTTAGTGTAATATTAGAAAACGGTGATACACTTAAATATTATATTCCCAATACATGGTTTAATAAAAATGAAACTGCGGGTAATAACCCTCAAGGCAGACTCGATAGAACTTATTTTGAAAATGTAATAAGTCTGCCAAAATGGTATGGATGGGATAAATTAAATGAAACTTATGTTGCTCAAATTACCACTACACAAAAAATAAAAGATGTCATCATTGACCCTTCTTATCGTTTGGCAGATGTGGACTTGCTGAATAATTCGTGGAAATGCCCTGTAGAATGGAGTTTCGACAGCAAAGTTGCTAATTATAACGATTGGAAAAATTACACCATGAACTGGCGCCCTGAAATTTGGGGAAATGCCTATGATGGGTTAAAACTGGGGGTTCATTTTAATGGCGATTATTTTGGATATAAACATAAATTGGAATTTACAACTTGGTATAATTCCGGTATTGGACAAGGCTTATTATATGAACCGGATTTTACTATTTCAGATGACAATGGCGATTATGATGTATCAGATGATTATAATATGTTCAATTTTGATTTGAATTATAAAACAGCTACCGATAAATTCCTTCCTCAAAGTAATTATTATTTAAACACAGGTGTATTAGACGGGGTTTTTGCATTTGAAACCGGTTTGGAGAAAAAATTAGGAAGGTCAGGAGCGCATAAATTGTCTGTTTATGTAAAAGATTTATATTTCTTTAATACCATGTATTTGTACAATCATGAGTTAATTGAAGAAGCGAAAAATAATTCGGTAAATATCGACTACGAACACAATTACAATTATTTTACCGGAAATGGTCAATTAAATGTGAAATTTCGCAGTAACGACTTATTGAGTGATTATGATTTTTCTCGAATAAATATTGAAGCAATAAATAAAACTAAATTAGGCAAGTTCGATTTGCGCACGAGATTATTCGGACAGTGGGGTAGTGGTTCAGATATGCCTTTTGAATCATCGCTGATGCTGGCAGGAGCAAATACCGAAGAATTGTTAGATAATAAATATACCAGGTCACGTGGATTTTTCCCTGATGAATGGGTGGATTTTGGTGAAACCACGGGGCATTTTCATGCAGGTGGAGGATTAAACTTGCGCGGTTATGCCGGCTATCTGGTTGCTGATACTTCAGCTGAAGAGGGTAGTATTAATGCTTACAGCGGTATGAGTGGTGTTGCTGCAAACGTGGAGTTGCAATTTAACCGTTTATTTAAATTCCAATTAATTAAATTTATTAAAATGGAACCTTATTTATTTGCCGATGCCGGAATTATCAGCACTGATGACAGGTTTGATCGTGTTGCAGATTTGAGAGTAGATGCCGGCATTGGAACTGCGTTTACCTGGAGTTGGTTTGGCCCGCTTGAAACAGTAAAACCTATTACTTTAAGGGTTGATTTCCCATTATTTTTAAATCGTACACCATACGAAGATGGCGAGTTTTTGCAATTCAGATATGTAATTGGAATTAACAGAGCATTTTAAATATAAAAGGCTATTGATGGTTTTCAATAGCCTTTTTTTTAATCCATTGGAAGGTATAATAAATATTTATCTACGAACCATTGCTCCGGCAGCCATTCGGTAATTGGGAATATATATAGTATCTCTTTAAAAGGTGCAATTTCTAAATCTAAAAAGCCACCTTTCAGCATAATTAAACCGTTAGGATAATCATTAAACGAGCCTCCTCTTTTTACACGGTTAATACACCAATCATATAAAATCATCATATCGGCAACCGCCCTCGTAACAATAAAATCATATTTATCAGGTAAGTCTTCAACGCGAGTATGTTCAACAGTTACGTTGCGCAGTCCCAAGGCTTTATAAATTGACTCAACCACTTTCACTTTTTTATCGATGGAATCGACTAAATGAAAATGCACTTCTGGAAACATAATCGCCAAAGGGATACCCGGAAATCCACCACCGGTTCCTAAATCAAGAACGGTAGTGCCTGGTTGGAAGTCAATAAATTTGGCAATTGCCAGCGAATGTAAAACATGGTGTTCATAAATATTATCTATGTCCTGTCTAGATATTACATTCACCTTTTCATTCCAAAAACGGTATTGCAACCCAACCTGTCGGAACTGGCTGATTTGTTTGTTGTCTAAATTGGGAAAATACTTTAAAATGCGGTCCACGAAACAAGTTTAGTGATTTTCAGGCTGATTTTCAAAATAACGAAGGGATAACAAAAAATATTACATCCCGAATTATCGAAAAAATGATAACTTTCACGCAAAATTGTGACTTATGGCTATTCGAATGGTGCAAGATGAGAACCAACCTCAACAACAACGTAAACTTCCGGGAAATGGCGGTGGAAACCGCGGAGGCGGAGGAGGTGGTAATATTATTACCATGTTATTACCCTTGTTAATGGGTTTATTCCGCAAAAACCCGAAAATGGGTTGTGGTGTGCTTATTGTTGGTGCTGTGGTTCTCTATTTTTTTGGAGGCAGTTTATTTAATGGCGGTGCAGGCGGTACTACCAACATTACCGATTTATTTAATACCGGTGCCAGTTTCGATGCAGCAAAATATGATGCTACCGAAATTTTTGAACCACCAATTACCGATAATGCTAAAAATCCTTTGCCTGAAGCAATTTCCTTACTCGAATATGCACCTGACCGCAAAAATCAGGGTTCTCAAGGTAGTTGTGTAGGATGGGGAAGTGCCTACGCTGCCAGAACAATATTAGAAGCCCAAAGAACCGGTCGCGACCCTAATCAAATTGCCTTTAGCCCGGCTTATTTATACAATCAAATTGGGTTGGAAGGTTGCCAGGGTGCATATATTAATAATGCAATGGATGTCATGAAAAATGAAGGGTTAATTGCATTAAGAGATTTTCCATATTCTGATCAAAATTGCACCAAACAACCTACACAAACACAAAAACAGCAGGCACAACAATTTAAGATGTCGGGTTTTAACCGTTTAACTGAAGGTGATGCGCAAGGTGTTGGTCGCGAAAAAATAGATTTGACTGCTATCAAACAAAATCTTGCACAGGGAGCTCCGGTTGTAATTGGGATGATGGTTGGAGGTTCATTTATGCAACCAATGATGGGACAGGAAGTATGGCATCCGACAGAAAATGACTTGAGTCAATACGGATTTGGTGGCCACTGTATGTGTGTGATTGGATACGATGATTATAAAGAAGGTGGTGCTTTTCAAATTATGAATAGTTGGGGACCTGAATGGGGTAAAAATGGTGTTGCCTGGGTTCCTTATAATGTTTTCGATGCATTTGTTGTTGAAGCTTATGGCGTTTATCCAATGGGTAGTGTAGACAAACCGGTTGGCAACAATTTATCCATTGCATTCGGATTGGTTGAAAATACAAAAGGGAAAAAAATTCCATTAACACAAAAAACAAATGGTGTTTTTGCTACTAAATCATTAGTGAATAAAGGCACCAAATTCAAAGTAGAAGTTACCAATACCAACGAATGTTATACTTATGTTTTTGCATCTGATGAAAATAATCAGTGTGTTGTGTTGTTTCCGTATACAGAAAAACATTCACCTTATTGCGGAATTACCGGAACTCGATTATTTCCTAAAGATTATAGCATGGAAGTAGATAATATTGGCAATAAAGATTACATGGCAATTTTAGTAACAAAATCACCGATAGATTATAAAACACTCAACGCATCAGTGAATAAACAAAGTGGCAGTTATGAGCAAAAATTGCGCAGTGCATTGGGAAATAAATTAAAATCCAATATCCAATTCAATGAAGGCGAAACCATTGGGTTTAACACTGCATTGTCCGGCGAAGAAGCAGTACTCATGGTAATTGAAGTGAATAAATAAATATCAATACTCATTCTCCGCGTTGGATTCTCCGCACCTCCGCGTGAAACAAATAACAAGTGGTTCACGCGGAAAAAGGGAGAAAGCGGATAAAAAATAAGAAGGGTTTATCGGCCTTTGTGTGCTAATAAATCAATCCCTATTCTCCGCGTTGGATTCTCCGCACCTCCGCGTGAAACAAACACAATAACATACACGAAATATTTCTCGCCAAGGCGCAAAGGAAAGTCTATATGAGATGTATTTCGTTTAAATAAAAAACCAATTCAAGCGCGCAAAGGTGTTAATGGTTTAAGAGCTTTGCGCGCCTAAAAACAATCCATATTGCACGTAATACTTTTTAAAACTTAGCGACTTTGCGAGAAACAAACACACTTTAAACGCAACATGTATTTCTCGCCAAGGCGCAAAGGAAAGTCTATATAAGAGGTATTTCGTTTAAATAAAAAACCAATTCAAGCGCGCAAAGGTGTTAATGTTTTAACAGCTTTGCGTGCTAATAAATCAATCCCTATTCTCCGCGTTAGATTCTCCGCACCTCCGCGTGAAACAAATAACAAGTGGTTCACGCGGAAAAAGGGAGAAAGCGGATAAAAAAATAAGTAGGGTTTATCGGCCTTTGTGTGCTTAAAAACAATCCATACCACAAAAACTATAAATCTTTCAATTTTGGGCCTTCGCGAGCAACCACCTCTTTTCTTTTTTTTTAGTTGTTATCTTATTCCACAATATTCAATTCCTGAATAATATTAGTCGCACCTGCATATTTTTCCACGATAAACAACGTGTAACGAATGTCAAGAGAAATATTCCGGCATCGGTTTACATCATACATGATATCACTCATCGTACCTTCCCAAACACGGTCATAATTGGTGCCAATTAATTCGCCATTAGCGTTAATTACGGGACTACCACTATTTCCTCCCGTGGTATGATTACTAGCTATAAAAGCAATCGGTAGTTCACCTTCGTTATTCGCATATCTACCAAAATTATTACTTTCGAATAAGGCAATTAATGATGCAGGCATATCAAAATCCTCATCACCCGCAATATATTTTTGTTCAATTCCTTCGTCAGTAGTTTGATAAGTATAAAAAACCGCATCTTTTGCCGTATAACCTTTTACATTGCCATAGGTAACGCGTAAAGTTGAATTGGCATCAGGATAAAAATCGCGGTCAGGCTGCATTAATCGCTGTGCTTTCATGTATTCGCGCATATAAATACCTATTTTTTCATTCAGAGGATTTATTCCTGATTTAATTTGCGACTCATACCTATTTGCTACTTCCGCATATAAACGATAAGCAGGGTCGTTTAATAATTTCTTTGCTTTTTTGGCATTGAAATTACCCATCGCCTTTTGCAACTTTTCAGCACTAACAAAAACAGATTTGCCGAATAACGCATCAGCCCACGCAGTATAATTATTTTGATATTTTGCCGCCTCAGCTTTAAAATATTCACTCTGCAAAGCAGGTGCTACATTTTCGGCATATAATTTCATCATTGTTGCAAATAATTCTTTATCAATTTTTACATAATATTTACTGTAAAAATTTAACGAATTAGTATAAAAATTGGCGGCTTCAAGCTGATAAAATTCAGTAGATATCGTGTCCGATGCGGTGAGTGCAGCTATCTTTTTATAGCCCGATGCAAAATTGAGCAGTTCCACTGCAAAAAAAGCTTCACTAGTGTAATCCACTAACTCTGAATAGGCTTTATATTCGGTATAAGCAGCTTCCATATCTTTTAGCAAATTGCGATAATTTTTTCCTTCATGCGTGTTGGCCCATTGCTGAAATTTTGATTCATAAGTTTGTTTTTTTGTTACGGCATCATTCAACTTTAAACCTATCATTTCTCCCTTCCATTTTTTATACGCATTGGCTAAACTTCTTGCTTTGGATGCATACATCAATGTAACAGTGTCATTACCGCGCATATATTTATTCATAATGGCTAAACGCTGGTCGCGACAATCAATTCGGTTAGGATTAGTCGTATTAATGGTTAAATCAACTGCATAAGAAGTTAAATATTCCTGAGTTCTTCCCGGAAATCCATAAACCATGGTAAAATCATTTTCTTGAACTCCCTTTAATGAAATTGGAAAAGAATATCGTGGTTTAAAAGGTTTATTATTCGGGTCGTATGCAGCCGGTAAATTATCTTTTCCCGCATAAATTCTAAACATGCTGAAATCTCCTGTATGTCTCGGCCACATCCAATTGTCTGTTTCTCCGCCAAAATTACCTACACTGGAAGGTGGAGCGCCAACCAAGCGGAGATCTTTGAATGTTTCAGTTAAAAATAAATAGAATTCGTTGCCATAATAAAATGCTCTGACAGTTGCATCATAATGTGTGCCTTTTTTAAATTGAGCTTCTAATTTTGCACTGATTTGTTTAATAACCATGTTTCTGGTAGCCTCATCCATATCCTTATTTAAATAAGGAATAATACTATCCGTAACATTAAACATGCTGATAATAAAAGTTGCAGTTAATCCCGGTGCAGGAATTTCCTGGTCTTTATTTTTTGCCCAAAAACCATCGCGCAAATAATTATTTTCTAAAGTGCTCAAACTATTAATGCTGGAAAATCCGCAATGGTGATTCGTCAACATTAAACCTTCATTGGAAATAATTTCTCCCGTACAACCGCCATTAAACAAAACAACAGCATCTTTCATACTGGTTTTGTTTATAGAATAAATATCTTCTGCAGTAAGTTTAAATCCGCGCGCTTGCATGTCCTCAATATTCAATTGCTCCAATAAAATTGGCAGCCACATGCCTTCATCAGCTTTTACCTGATTAATAGTAAAAGCTACCAGAACAATACTAAAAAGTTTTTTTATCATAGATGTATCAGCTTTTAAATACAAGGCGAAGATATTTCTCAAACACTAAAATTTTACCTATTATTTGTTAAAAACCAACGCAAAAAAGCACATTTGAAGTCAAAACGCAACATTTTTAATTAACTGCAGCAGGAATGAGGCTTATGATTTTGTTGAAAGAAGTAATGAACAAAAGGGATTTAGTTGAATAGGCTTCAGAAAACTGTCATTTTTTAACAAAAACTATTCTTATCGTTTTTCACTGATTATTTTTAATAAATTTTTATTTTTACATATGAATAAATTCGTTTGCTTACTCCTTACGCTCCTCAATGCACCACTTATTTTCGGACAGTTAGACCTGCAGAACAAACGCGATTGGCCTGCATTGCCTAATTCACCTAATTATTATACGGTCCGCGAAAACTATATCAATTACCTCTATTCCCTTGAAATGGAAAGTGGTTTGTTGGGTATGGACTTAGGGGCAGATGACCTCTGGACGAAATTTATGCGCTGGGACCATATCATGAAAACCCGCGTAGATGCTGATGGTAATTACCCTAAACCGGGCTGGTTATTTGAAGAAACTACCCGATATATGAATAGCCACAAAGCTTTTTACGAAGAAGGTAGCCGTTCAGCAGGCTGGGAACCTGTTGGTACTGCAGAAGTGCCAGGCTCCGGTGGTGGTGTTGGCCGGGTTAATGTGATACTACTCGACCCTGTTGATCCTAATATTTTATATGCAGGCTCAGCCGGCGGTGGTTTGTGGCGTTCACAGGACTTAGGCGGCACATGGATTCCGCTAACCGATAATATCCCTGTTACAGGTATTGCTGATGTGGCTGTTGACCCCTCCAACAACCATGTAATTTATATAGCTACAGGCGATGGTTATGGGTACGAAGCTTCGTGGCAAGCTGATAACGACTTTTGGGGTGGCGTATATTCAGCAGGCGTTTTTAAATCTGTAGATAATGGTTTAACCTGGTTGCCAACCGGATTGAGTTATTTGCAACAAGATTTATTAATCATCCAAAGATTGATTGTTCATCCTACCAATACCAATATTTTATTAGCCGCTACGCGAGATGGCATTTATCGCACTACCGATGGGGGAGATAATTGGACTCTGGTGGAGGAAAAACATTGTTATGATTTTGCATTCAAAACGACTGACGATAATACTATTTACGCAGTAGGAGAGATGGATGTTTTAATTAGCACAGATGCAGGTGAAAACTGGACAATTCTGAAAAACAATTTATTTGGTTTAAATGACAGAATGTCAATTGAAACAACCGCCGATAATCCAAACGTAATTTATGTGTTCGGAGCTGGTGCTTCTATCCGCAAAAGCAGCGATGGTGGTACTTCTTGGACTTCAAGCTCAGTACCTTTTGATGTAAATACTTATTATGGCTACTATGATAACGTGTTAGGTGTTTCCCCATTGGACGAACAATTGTTGTATACCGGTGGATTGGATTTGGCACGTTCTACAAACAGTGGCTCCACTTGGGTGCGCAAGTCCTCATGGTGGAATTGGGGCACTTCTGAATATGTACATGCCGATTTTAAAGGGATAATCTGCGACCCTGCTAACGTAAATACTTTATACGTATGTAACGATGGCGGTGTGTTTAAATCTATCAATAAAGGTGAATCTTGGGTAGATATCAGTGCCGGCTTACGGGTTGGTCAAATTTATCGTATTTCACCTTCATTTACCGACCCACAACAAGTGTTGAGCGGTTGGCAAGACAATGGTTGCAACCGCTGGGATGGCGCTTCCTGGGATCGTGTTCAGGGTGGTGATGGCATGGATGTGGTTATTGACCATGCATTGGAAAGCCGTATTTATGCTTCTTATCAGTATGGAGACCTTTGGAGATCAATCAATAACGGGGCTTCCTGGACGGATTGTGGCAATACCGGAGGGCCTTGGCTTACACCTGTAACTATGGATCCAAACGACCATTTGGTAATGTATGCTGGCCGTTCCGATGGGCAAATCGATAAATCTACTAATGGTGGCACCTCATGGACTATGCTTAACTCAGGACTAGGAGGTGAATTATTCGAAATTGCGGTAGCTCCAGGTAATAGCAATTATGTTTATGCTTGTGCGCTCCAACAAATAAAAGTATCTACTAACGGTGGCACTACATGGTCTAATATTACTTCTGGTTTACCAACCGGAGGTGTAGGATTTAATTACATCGCCGTTAGTGATGAAAACCCACAGCATGTTTGGGTGGCAATTAGCGGCTATAACGACGGCGAAAAAGTATTTTACTCCAACAATGCAGGTAGTAGTTGGACCAATATTTCTGGTACATTGCCGAATGTTCCGGTTAATACTATTGTTTATGAAAACGTAAGTGAAACCGACCGCGTTTATATTGGAACTGATATTGGTGTATTTACTAAAGATAATGTTGCCGGCGATTGGGAACCTTATATGACAGGTTTACCAAATGTGATGGTTCATGAACTGGTAATTAATTACAGTGATAGCAAATTATATGCTGCTACCTACGGAAGAAGTGTTTGGAAATCGGATTTATATAATTATGCGGCACCATCATTAACCGTAAGCGTGCCGGGAACAACTTTCTGTTTAAATCAATCTGTTGACATTGCCTACACTGCAGTCGGTTCATTTACTGCCGGAAACGTATTTGCAATTGAATTGAGTGATGAAACTGGCGCATTTGCCGACCCGGTTACTATTGGTAGTGTAACTTCAACAGCGTTAACAGGAAATATTACTTGTATTATTCCTGCTGCCACAGTTTTAGGTTCAGATTATAGAATGCGTGCAACAAGTACTCAACAAGAATATATCGGATTAAAAAATGGCAGCGATTTATCCATCGTTTGCAGTAAACCGATTAATGTTGAAACTGCGACAATTAACCCTACAAGTGTAACACTTACATGGGATGCTTCGCTTTGTGGTGTTGCCTACGAGGTGGAATATAAACAAGTTGCTGCTGCTACATGGACTGTTGTATCTACGCTTACTAACAGCATCACAATTACAGATTTGGTTCCAAATACTGCATACGAATGGGCAGTAAGGACTATTTGCGTTGAATCACCGTTAGTTCAATCGACTTATACCAGTATTGAAGATTTTGTTACAGGGCAAAACAACGTGCAAATTATTCCGGGTTTATCTCATATTGCTATATTCCCTAATCCGGTGTCAACAACTGCATCAGTGGAAATTGTACTGACGCAAACTACCGATTTAAGCATTGAATTGCTAGACATTTTAGGCCAAAGTATTTCGGTATTAGTGGATGATAAACTCAATGCCGGTTCACATACTTTTGAATTAAACCGCAATCAATTAAGCAGTGGTGTTTATACCTTGCAAATTAAAAGCGGAAAAAATGTAGTGGCTAAAAATATTGTTATTGAATAATTACGACAATTAATTAGAAAACGGGAAATATTTAAAGTATTTCCCGTTTTTTTATGCTTGTAAAAGCAATTCCTTAGCATTCTGAATAGCAGCTTTAGTCGGATTTTCACCGCTCAACATTTTGGCTATTTCGTTTAACCTTTCGGTTTTATTCAGCAGTTTAATATTGGTAGAAGTACTTGCTGCATCGGTCGATTTATAGACAAATAAATGATGTTGCCCTTTGGCTGCAATTTGTGGTAAATGAGTAATGGCGATGAGCTGATGATTTTCAGAAAGGCGCATTAATATATTGCCAACTTTATGCGCAATTTCACCTGAAACACCTGTATCAATTTCATCAAAAATTAAAGTTGGTAATGCCACACTTTTTGCCAGTAACGATTTAATGCACAACATTAAACGCGATAACTCTCCACCACTGGCCACTTTTTTAATATCCTGCAAACTGCTTCCCTTATTGGCAGAAAACATAAATTGAATATGGTCAGCTCCGGTTTCGGTTAAATATTTATCTGTGCTGAACTGATGTTCCACTTTTAAAACAGCGTCTTTCATACCTACTTCGGCTAATAATAGATGTACCGATTTTTCCAGTTGTTCAAATGCTCCTGCTCGTTTTTCAGATAATTTTTTGGCTGCCAATGATACTTTTACAAATAAAGCATCACGCTCTTTTTTCAAAGTCTCAATAGTGGCTTCCGAATTTACATAGGCTAATAATTTTTCGCCCAAACTATCTCTCAATGAAATTAAGTCCGGCAAAGTGTTGCAACCATGTTTTTTTTGTAAGCGGTAAATACTATTGAGTTGCGTTTGGATGTTTTCACTTCTCGCAGGGTCAGCTACTGTAGCCGAAGCTTTATCGTCTAGGTCGCGCGTAATATCCTTTAATTCGATATTTGTTGATTCTAAACGTTGGATATAATCCGCTAATTCCAGTTGATATTTGCTAATGGCACTGAGCTGATTAATTACTGCTCGCAACTGGTCATTAATATTGCCCTGACCATTCTCCAAAACATCCACACTCAATATTAAATTGCGTTTAATTTCTTCTGCATGCGATAATTGAGTAAGCTCTGTTTCTAATTGAATTTGATCAATACCATCTAATGAAGCATTATCAAGTTCGGTAAATTGGAACTCTACGAAATCCTTTTCTGTAAGCGCTTTTGCTGCCAGAGCCTCTGTTTCTGCTAATTTTTTAGCGCATGTTTTCCATGCGTGATAATGTGTTTTAAATGTTGCAACAAGTTGTCCGGTTGAAGCTAATGCATCTACCACCGTAAGTTGAAATCCTGAATTTCCTAAATCCAGCGTTTCATGTTGTGAATGAATGGTAATTAAACGGCTTGCCAGTTGCTGAATTAGATTTAAATTGACTGGTGTATCATTAATAAACGCTCGCGATTTTCCACTTTCGGTAAGTTCGCGACGAATAATGGTTTCATTTTCGAAATCAATTTCATTCGCTGCAAAAAAGTCGGCTAACTGATAATTGCTAATGTCAAAAACACCCTCAACAACACATTTTTTATCCTTATTAAATAAAACTTTACTTTCTGCGCGTTCACCCAAAATTAGGCTCAGGGCACCTAATAAAATCGATTTCCCTGCACCTGTTTCGCCGGTAATGATATTCATTCCTCCGGAAAAAGAAATGGAGGCTTCATTAATGATGGCATAATTCCTAATACGCAGCTCTTTCAGCATGCCGTAAAGATATAAGTTGAATAGGAGATATGGTAGTTTCACGCGGAAACGCGGAGCAGGTTTCTCGCCAAGGCGCAAGGTTTTTTTTATATGATGTGCGTTGTGGTTTGTTTTTAAGCGCGCAAAGACTTATAAACCAATTGTACCTTTGCGTGCTTGAATTGGTTTTTTATATAAACCAAGCACATTCTACCAAAACCTTTACTTTGCGCCTTGGCGAGA
>Ga0209480_10001370_pt1 | contig 17987 bp, 15 predicted proteins | sample JI61114C2DNA_FD_187501 | JGI IMG/M metagenome (GOLD analysis project Ga0209480, IMG submission 187501) | Wastewater effluent complex algal communities from Wisconsin, to seasonally profile nutrient transformation and Carbon sequestration -... | ecosystem: Engineered > WWTP > Effluent > Algae... | reverse complement strand
TAACCCGGCCGCCGTGACCGGGTTGGCCGGCAGCAGCACCCACGCCCCCAGCGACAGCGCCGTCGCGGCCAGCGTGCTGCGCTCCAGCCAGGCTGGAACTTTCAGCTGCCGACCCGGCAGCGCCGACATCGTGAACGCCGGAATCACCCGCCCGGCGATCACGCACTCGATCATCACGACCAGCGCCAAGCCGGCGTGCAGCGCCCGCAGCGGATCGATGTTCAGCCAGCCCAGAACGGCAGCATGAAAGCTGAGATTGGCTGTCGCCAGCAGCAGCAGGATTGCGCCCAGCGGCAGGTTGCGCCGGTTGCCTGCTTTCAACAGCACCCGGATCAGACCGATGGCCACCCACGGCAGCAACACCACGTCCAGAGCGGCATAGACCGCGTACGGCGCGCCCACGGCCGAAAGCCGCGCTGCCAGCCACAGCCCGGCCATCACCGCCAGCGTGGCGCCGCGCGGCGTGGCCAGGCCCGTCCAGGCCTTGCCGGCCGTCAGCAAGAAGCCGACGATCACTGCCACGGCAAAGCCGTAGAGCATCTCGTGGGCATGCCACAGCAGCGGCGGCATCGTCGCAGGCAGGGCCACCACGCCCAGCAGGCCCGCGATCCAGTACGGAACCGCGAACAGGGCGAACGCGGCGGCACCCAGGTAGAACGGCCGGAATCCGAGTCGAAACAGCGGCCAGCCGGGCAAAGGGAACTTCGCGCTCGAAGTGGCCGCGGCGGCGCCCTGCGGGGCACCCGTGGCGACCAGGGGGATGGCGGGTATGGGCTTCGTCATGACCGTGCGCACCAACCATGGGGCCTGCAATCTGGGCTGTCGGACAAAAGATGCAGCATGCGTACATGTTAATGACTCGTCGTCTTTAAAGCAATACACTGCATGCATCTTTAAGGATTGCCATGCGCCTGTCCGAATACACCGACTACACCCTGCGGGTGCTGATGTACTGCGCGGCGCACCGGGACCGTCTGGTGACGATCGGCGAACTGGCCGAGCACCATGGGCTGTCGAAGAACCACCTGATGAAGGTCGTCAACGACCTGGCCCGCCAGGGACTGCTCGAAACCACCCGGGGCCGCGGCGGTGGCCTGCGACTGCTGGCCGAGCCCGAGACCATCCGCATCGGCGATGTGGTGCGCGCCACCGAGACCGACTTCAGGCTGGTGGAGTGTTTCGACACCACCACCAACGCCTGCACGCTGACGCCCAGTTGCCGGCTGAAGCACCTCTTCGACGACGCGCTGGCGGGCTATTTCAAGGCGCTGGACGGCGCCACGCTAGCGGACATGACGCTAGGCCTGCAAGGCCCGCCAGCGACAACAGCTAGGTCCAATCGATCGCAGGCGGGCCGCAAGCTGCCTGCAGTGGTGGCCGCACCGACCCCGCGGCGCGCAACACGCCCGGGCCGCGGCGCCTGAAGGCCAAAAGGAGCAATCTCACCATGGCCCTGACCCTGCCCGGCCACAGCGCCCCTGCTGTCGGCTTTGAAGTTCCGCTGGAAATGCTGGCTGCCTGCCACGGGCGCGTGCAGCACCAGTGCGAAACCCTGCTGCGCCTGGACACCCACCTGCAGACGCATGGCGCGGACCGCCCAGCGCAAGAGGCCGCGAGTGCTGTCATGCGCTACTTCGATACAGCAGCGCGCCACCACCACGAGGACGAGGAGCAGGACCTGTTTCCCGCCCTGCTGGAGTCGATGGCTGGCTCCGATGCGGTATGCCTGCGCGAGCTGACCGCGTCGCTGTGCACTGACCACCGCCTGCTGGAACAACGCTGGGCCTCATTGCGCCAGCAGTTGTTGCAAGTCGCAGAAGGCGCCGCTTCAACGCTGGCCGATGCCGACATACCGGGCTTCGTCAGGTTGTACGAGCAGCACATTGCCCGCGAGGAAGCCGAGTTGCTGCCCATGGCGACCCGCTTGCTGAGTAATGTCGAACTGGATCGCATTGGCTTGGCCATGCGCAGCCGGCGTGGCGTTGTCACGGTGACTGCAGCGATTGCGCTTCAGCCCTGATCCATCCGCCAGCCGCTGATGACGGCTGATGCTTCGGCTCCAGCCTTCGGATGCGCTGCGCGGACAGGACGACCCGCGATGACCCAGTTGGCAAGCCGTTCTCCCGGCCCGCAGAACGCCGTGTGCACCGCCGGGTCGGACACCGAAGCGCCGCTCAGCGCCTTGGCACCAAAGCCCATCAGGTGCAGTGCATTCATGAAGTTCATCAGCGCCGCGCCGACGCACAGCCACTGCTCGTGCGGCGGGACATCGGGCACGTCGTCGCGCACGCGGGCGACCAGGGCAACGAGCCCGGGGCCGTTGAAGGCACGCGCCCGGGCGCGCTCGACTTCTTCGGCGGTCTGCCCACGTTGCTCTGCGCCCCTTGCGAACAACCCGGCCAATGCAACGCGCTGACTGTCACCAACCACGACGAACCGGAACGGCCGCAAACCGCCATGGTCGGGCGCACGCAAGGCCAGGTCCGAAGCGCGGGCCCACTGCTCTGCGCTCGGTCCAGGCGGCGTCAGGTACTTCGGCCCCACCGAGTAGCGCAGCGCGAGCAGGTCCAGCAGTTCGTCTCCGGCGTTCACCCCTGCCGCCCTGCAAGGTACACCGCCGCCTGCACACGCGAGCTGAGGTTCAGCTTGCGCAGGATGTGTTGCACGTGGATCTTCACTGTGGCTTCGGCGATGTTCAGGTCGCGCGCCAATTCCTTGTTGCTGGCGCCCTTGGCGATCAGGGTCAGGATCTCGCGCTCACGCGGCGACAGGCTGTGGATGGGGTCGGTATCGACGGCCGGCGGCGGTGGTGTGGCAGTGCCCTGCCCCGTCTGGAAGGCATTGACCAGCTTGCTCGTCATCTCGGGGCTGACGACCGATTCGCCTGCCATCGTGCGTTGGATGGCCGAGGCCAGCATCTCGCTGTCCATCGTCTTGAGCAGGTAGCCGCGGGCGCCGCCGCGCAGAGCGGCCGCCAGGTCTCGCTCGTCCTCGCTGACGGTCAGCATCAGCACCCGGGCTTGGGGCGCCAATGCCTTGAACCCGGCAAGCGCGTCAACGCCGTTGACGCCAGGCATGTGGTTGTCCAGCAGGATCACGTCGGGCTGGGTTTGCGCGGCCCGCTGGTGCGCCTCGTTGGCGTCGCCGGCCTCGGCCACCACCTGGAAGCGGGCGTCGCCCGCCAGCAGCGAGATCAACCCGCGGCGGAACAGCGTGTGGTCGTCGACCACCAGCACGCGAATGGGCTGTGCAGCGATCATGCGGCCAGCCCCAAACGTTCGGGCAACTTCAGCACCACGCAAGTGCCCGAGCCTGGCACCGAGGCCACCTCCACCGTCGCGCCGATGTTGTTTGCCCGTTCGCGCATGATGCGCAGCCCCACATGGGTCTCGTCGGGGCCGGCGCCATCGGGGTCGAAGCCACAGCCGTCATCGCGCACCTCCACGCGCCACTGCGGCGTCTGCTGCACTTCCACCCACACCGCGCGCGCCTGCGCATGCTTGCGCACGTTGGACAGGGCTTCCTGTACCACGTGCAACACCTGCACCTGCACGTCGGCCGGCAGCGGCATGCCATCGCCTTCGATGTCCAGATGGGTGGCCAGGCCAGTCTGGTGCTCAAACTTCTGCAGCGTGGTCTTCAAGGCGGGAGCGATGTCTTCGGTGTTGGTGCGGGTGCGGAAGTGCACCAGCAGTTCACGCACGTCGCCGAGACTTTCGTGGACGCCGGCGTCGAGTTCGCCCAGGGTCCTGTCGATGCGGGCGGCATCCGTGCTCTTGATGTCGTTGCGCAGCAGGCCTAGCTGGATCTTCAGGAAGGCCAGACTCTGGGCGATGGAGTCGTGCAGCTCTCGCGCGATGAAGCTGCGTTCCTCGGCCACGGCGGTCTCTCGTTGCAGGGCTGCGGCACGCAGGCCTTCGATGGCACCCGCCAGGTGGCTGGAAATGGTTTCCAGCAAGGCACGGTCGTCGTCGGACAAGGACCTGGGTTCGCGGTAGAACAGGTTGAGCTCACCAACCATCCGCTCGTGCAGCCTGACGGGCACGCTGATGACGGTCTGGAAGCCTTCTCGGGCGCAGTGCCCAAGACGCGACGCGGGGCCGTCCGGCTGGATCGGAATCACGCGCGTCATGGCGTCGCCTTGGGGCTGGCCGCACAAGCAATCACCGGTGGGGATACACAGTTCTTCGTCGACCACCGCCTGCGGCAGGCAGTCCGACGCCAACAGCAAGTACTTGCGGTTGGCTTCGTCCGACCAGCGCACGGCCGAGGCGTCGGCACGGGCCACCTGACGAACCTGCCTGGCGATGCCCTGCGCGAGCGCTTCCAAAGATTCTGCACGCGCCACGAATGCAGCCGACTCGTACAGCGCTTCAAGGCGGGCGCGCTGCGCTTCCAGGCGCTCGGTCTTTTCCTGCACCTTGGACTCGAGGTTCTGGTACAGCCCCTGCAGCGTTTCGGTCATGCGGTTGAAGCCCGCCGCCAGCGCGCCGAATTCGTCGTTGGCGCCGGGGTCGACCCGCGCGCCCAGGTCGCCCGCCTCCACCCGGGCCAGCCCGGCCTGCAACCGGGACAGCGGGTTGAAAATGAACAGCCAGGCCGAATACAGCAGGGCAATCGCACTGCCGATGGTCAGTGCCACCATCACGAACTGCACGGCATTCAGGATGGCCGTCAGTCGGGACAGGTGGTGCTCGATCGCCGACACGAAGGTGTCGATGCGGACCACAAAGGCATCGGCCTGCTGCCCTGACAGTTCGGCACCCGGTCCGGGCAAAGCGGTCCACCTTGCCTTGAGTTCCAGCCAGTCGCGCTGTACAGCGGCAAAGGCCTCCTGCGACAGGGCGTCGTGTGGAACGAGCAGCGGACGTGCCGGATCGCCGGTTTGCAGCACGCTCACGCTTTGGTCGAACTGCGCCGCCAGCCCTGCAATCTGTTGCGCGTCCGCGCGGGCCAGCGTTTGGGCCATGCGCCAGGTCTGCATGCGCATCCGGCCGGCCTCATTGACAGCCGCCGCACCGCCTTCCAGCTGCCAGGTCACCCATAGCGTCAACCCGATCGAGGCAAACGCCATCAGCAACAAGGCGCCCCCGATGGCGCCAAGCTTGGCGGAGAGGCTCCATGACCGAGGCATGCGCGCACTGTACTGGAGGCCGGAAACAGACCGAGCAAGGTCGAGGCTTGAAGTGCCTTCAGCCGGCATGTGTCCACCATGGCTGCAAGAACCCCAGCGGGTGGTGCGCAATCGCCACTGACGCCATGAACATGTAGACCATCAAGGCCCCGGCGTAGCTGGCGCGGCGCGCCGCCGGTGCCCGCGCCCGCTTGACCGCCAGTGAGCCGAGCACGATGTACAGCACCAGCAAAAGCAGCTTGGTCCCCAACCAGGGGCTGGCCACCGGGTTCAGCGACAGCAAAGCCCAGAGCGTGACGCCGGCAGCCAGCAACAGGGTGTCGATGCCGTAGCTGAGCATCCGCCAAGGCTTGGCCATCGCCCGGCTCTGCCCAGCCAGCACCAGCGCACCGCGCAATGCGAACAGGCACCCACTGACCAGCACGAGACCGATATGGGCCGACTTGAGGGGCGAATACCAGACCGCCAACTCAGGCATGGTGATCGGTATGTGGGTGGAAGCGACTAAGCTCGGGGCCATGGAAATCAGCCACTTCAACGACCTGCTGGCGGCCGCTCGGCAGCAACCCGACGCGCAGCGTCTCTTGATGGTGTTTGCTACAGCGAGCCTGCCGCCGGACGCCACGGCCGAACAGCGGGCACGCTTCGAAGCAGGTGAGTCCGGCGAGCTGGCACCGTTGATGTGCGTGGACAAGGACCCTGCCGACTTGAAGGACTTCGCCGCGTTGCAGGCGGAAGCCTTGTCCATGGGTCAGGACTGGGCCCTCGTCTTCGCTGCGGCCATGTCTGGCCAAGGAAGGCAGGCTCCCGCTTCGACGCAGGTGGAGGCCGCACTCACCCGCATGGTGGAGGCGGTGAAGTCCGGCAATCTGAGCGGCATGATTCCGTTCGACCGTCAGGGCGAGGCCGTCCAGCTGGGCTGACCGGACGGTCGCCCTGTCGCCCCTTTCACAAGCGGGTGGACTCATCATCCTGTAGCGCTTCGGGTTTGTGCGCCACGTACGGCCCGGTGCCCGCGTTATCAGCCTGTGCCGCAGGCACGAAGCCGCCACGCTGAACGTCGAAGACATGGACCTCGCCGTCTTCGATCACGTAGTGCCAACCGTGCAAGGCCAGTGTTCCAGCTTCCACGCGCTCGCGCACCATGGGGTAGTCCATCAGCCGCTCCAGTTGCAGCACCACCGCGCGTTGCTCGGTTCGCCGCAGGACATCGGGGCCGGGCTCGGCCACGGGCAAGGCGGCTTCGCGACCCAGTTCCAACCACTGCGACAGGTGCTTGGCCGCCGGTGAGACATCGCCATACAAGGCCCGGATCGCGCCGCAGTGGCTGTGACCGCACACCACGATGCGTTTGACCGACAGGTTGAGGACGGCAAACTCGATGGCTGCTGCCGTGCCGTGGAAGCCCTGGCTCTGGTCGTGCGGTGGCACGAAGGCACCGACGTTGCGCACCAGGAACAACTCGCCCGGACCGGCGCCAGTCAGCAGGTAGGGCACCAAGCGTGAATCGCTGCAACCGATGAACAGCGTCATCGGGTGCTGGCCGTCGTCAACCAAGTGCCTGAAGTGCGAGCGGTGCAGCGGGAATGCGTCGGTCTGGAAGCGCTGCAGGCGCTGCAGGAGTTCGTCGGGCATGGCGGGACGGGTCTGCGATGGGCTACTGCACCAAGGGCGACTCGGCCGCTTCCAGGTCGACGCCCATCACGGTGGCCGAGCCCGCCAGAAGTTGAAGATACTGCCGCAGCGCCGTGGCAAAGGCTTGCTGTCGAAGCCCCTGCGCCACGGCTGATTTCACAGCCTCGAACGCGGGGTCCAGACCAGGTTCGCGCGCCAGCACTTCCACCACGTGCAGCCCGAAACGGCTGTGCACCAGGCGCGGCAGCACGCCGACCTCGGGCTTGCCGAAGATCTCGCGTGCGAACTCCGGCGCACACGCGTCGGCCGTCAGCCAGCCCAGCGCGCCCCCCTCCGCACCGCTGGGACAGTTGGAAGTGGAAGCAGCCGCCATTGCGAAGCGGTCTTCGCCACCGGGCGAGGCGCAGCGCACATCCAGCAGGCAGGCCTCGGCACGTTGGCGCAGGGCATTCACATCCACGCCCGGCGTGACGGCAAACAACACGTGGCGCAGCTGTGCACGTTCACCCACGGCGTAGCGGCCGCGCTGGGCCGCGTGGTGTCGGCGAAGGGCTTCGTCCGACGGCTCGGGCACGTGCAGCTCGCGGTCCAGCAGCGCTTCGATGGCGGTGCTGGCAACTTCGGTCATGGCGCCGCCAAGGGGCAGCGGGTCGTCAGCCGCCAACAGGCCGGCCTGAATGGCCGCCTGGCGCAGCAGTTCGGCACAGGCCCGCTGCCGCAGGGCTTCGGTCGTCAGCCCTTCGTTGGGGTAGGCCAGCACGACGCCATTGACCTGGGGAAGCACGGAAGCGGAGGTGTTCATGGTCTGGGCCTTCAGTAGTGGGGGAACCCGTGATCAGCCGACACGCCGCGGCTGGCTCTGCCCGGCGGGCACGTTGAGCCGGCGTGCACGCACCATCTGGTACGGGCGCACCAGATAAGCCAGGGTGCCGAAGCCGCTCCACACATGCACCAGGCGGCTGAAAGGGAACAGCAGGAAGATCGTCATGCCCAGCAGCATGTGCGCCTGGAAGTGCCATTCGATGCCCGCCACCAATGCTGCATTGGGCTGCATCAGCACGATGCCCTGCAGGTACTCGGCCAGGCGCAGCATGGTCTGCGGGTCGGACACGTGATGCAGCGACGCCGGCAGGGTCGACAGGCCGATGACAAGCTGAACCCACAGGATGACGAGGATCGCGATGTCGGTGCGGTGGCTGGTCAGGCGGATGCGAGGGTCGAACAGGCGGCGGTGCAGCAGCATGGTCAGCCCGATGAAGCACAAGCCACCGGCCACACCGCCGGCCACCACCGCGATCAGCTGCTTCTGCGAGGCCGTGACGAAGATCTCGTACAGCCCGTGCGGCGTGAGCTGGCCGAACAGGTGGCCGAAGAACAGAAAGAGGATGCCGCCGTGGAACAGGTTGCTGCCCCAGCGCAGCTGCGCCTTGCGCAGCAGCTGCGAGCTGTCGCTCTTCCAGGTGTACTGGTCGCGGTCGAAGCGGGCCAGGCTGCCCATGAAGAACACGGCGAGGCAGATGTACGGATAGACGTTGAAGATGAAGTTGTGGAGGGTGTTCATGTGGACGCTCCCTGCGTGGGTTGGGTGGCGCGTGTTGCGTGACTCACGGGCGCGCGCACGATCTGGATCGGTTGCGGCTGCCCGGGCCGCGCCTGGCCCTGGGTGGAACAGCCATCGAAGGCCATGGGTTCGGCCCAGGTCTCGTCCAGCTCGGGCTCGGGCGGCACGGTGACGGCCTGAGCCTTCTCGCCCGCGAGATCGAGCAACGCGGCCAGCACGCAAGCGTGGGCAGCCTCGCGTCGCAGCAATGCGCTGAATATCACCTGCAGGATGTGCGCGATCTCTGCCAGGAAGGCCCGGGTCTGCACGGGCGGCTGCGTCGACGCGTACTGGAGCACCACCGTCAAGTGGTCAGGCAGTTCGCCCGGCGCAAGGAACAGGCCGGCAGCTTCGTAGGTCTGACACAGGTCCACCATGGCGGGGCCCCGGTCGCGGCTGTCGCCGTGCACATGCTCGAACAGGTGCAGCGCAGTACCACGCCCGCGATCGAAGAGCTCGACGTGGTCGGCCTCCACCTCCAGCGGGCTGCGGCGTGACAGCCGTGTGATGAGCGCGTCCAGCTCCGCGAGTCGGGCTGGGCTGAGTGCGCCCTCCTCATGCAATGCCGCCTGTAGCTCGGGCAGGTGCGCGCGCAGTTCTGCATCGGGGTAGCTCAGCAGGTGGGCCAGCACGCGCAGTGTCTTGGTGGCGGCCGACGGGGTGGTGTGGAAGAAGCTCATGTCAGACCCCCGCCTTGATCGGAATGGTGCGCTTCTTCTCGCTGCCGAAGAGGCTGGTTTCACTGACCCCTTCGCTGCACCCATTGCCGAAACTGAACCCGCAGCCCCCGCGCACATTGAAGGCGTTCTCGGCGTACTCGCGGTGTGTGGTCGGAATGACGAAGCGGTCTTCGTAGTTGGCGATGGCCATCACCCGGTACATCTCCTCGACCTGGTTCACGCTCAGCTTCACCTGCTCAATGGCGGCGTGGTTGGCGGTGCCGTCCACATGCTTGGCCCGCTGGTAGGCGCGCATGGCCAGCATGCGTTCCAGCGCCCCGACCACGGGCACCGTGTCACCCGCCGTCAGCAGGTTGGCCAGGTACTTGACCGGGATGCGGAGCTGATTGACGTCCGGGATCTCGCCGTTGGTGCCGACATGGCCGGCGTTGGCCGCGGCCGTGATCGGCGACAGCGGCGGCACGTACCAGACCATCGGCAGCGTGCGGTACTCGGGATGCAACGGCAGGGCCACCTTCCACTCCACGGCCATCTTGTAGACCGGGCTGTTGCGCGCCGCGTCCATCCAGTTGTCGGGAATGCCGTCCAGCCGTGCCTGCGCAATCACCTTCGGGTCGTTCGGGTCCAGGAAGATGTCGAGCTGGGCCTGGTACAGGTCCTTGTCGTTGACGACGCTGGCGGCTTCTTGAATGCGGTCGGCGTCGTACAGCAGCACGCCCAGGTAGCGGATGCGGCCGACGCAGGTCTCTGAGCACACCGTGGGCTGCCCGGCCTCGATGCGCGGGTAGCAGAAGATGCACTTTTCGGCCTTGCCGCTCTTCCAGTTGTAGTAGATCTTCTTGTAGGGGCAGCCGCTGACGCACATGCGCCAGCCGCGGCACTTGTCCTGGTCGATCAGGACGATGCCGTCTTCCTCGCGCTTGTAGATGCTGCCCGAAGGGCAACTCGCGACGCAGGCCGGGTTCAGGCAGTGCTCGCACAGCCTGGGCAGGTACATCATGAAGGTGTTCTCGAACTGGCCGTAGATGTCCTTCTGGATGTCGTCGAAGTTCTTGTCCTTCGAGCGCTTCGAGAACTCGCCGCCCAGGATCTCTTCCCAGTTCGGGCCCCACTCGATCTTCTCCATGCGCTTGCCCGTGATCAGACTGCGTGGGCGCGCGGTGGGCGCGTGCTGCATCTCGGGCGCCGACTGCAGGTGGTCGTAGTCGAAGGTGAAGGGCTCGTAGTAGTCGTCGATCTGCGGCAGGTTGGGGTTGGCGAAGATCTTCATCAAGAGCTTCCACTTACCCCCCTGGCGCGGTTCGATCGACCCATTGGCCTTGCGAACCCAGCCACCGTTCCACTTGTCCTGGTTCTCCCACTCCTTGGGGTAACCGATGCCCGGCTTGGTCTCGACATTGTTGAACCACGCGTACTCCACGCCGGGGCGGCTGGTCCACACGTTCTTGCAGGTCACGCTGCAGGTGTGGCAGCCGATGCACTTGTCCAGGTTCAGCACCATGCCGATCTGTGCGCGTACTTTCATGTTCTTGCTCCTAGGCTGATCGGCAGGTTCAGGGGTTCTCGCCCTGGCCCTGGTAGGCCTCGGCGAGGTGGTCGTCTGCGGGGGTGTCCAGCCAGTCGACCTTGGCCATCTTGCGCACGACGACGAACTCGTCGCGGTTGGTGCCGATGGTTCCGTAGTAGTTGAAGCCGTAGCTGAACTGCGCGTAGCCGCCGATCATGTGCGTGGGCTTGAGCACGATGCGCGTCACGCTGTTGTGGATGCCGCCGCGCACACCGGTGATCTGCGACCCCGGTGTGTTCACGATCTTTTCCTGCGCGTGGTACATCAGCAGCATGCCCGGGTTGACGCGCTGGCTCACCACCGCGCGCGCTGCGATGGCACCGTTGATGTTGAAGACCTCGACCCAGTCGTTGTCCTCGATGCCGCTGCGCTTGGCATCGTCCTCGCTCAGCCACACCACCGGGCCGCCGCGGTTGAGCGTCAGCATCAGCAGGTTGTCGCTGTAGGTGCTGTGGATGCCCCACTTCTGGTGCGGGGTGATGAAGTTGAGCAGGATCTCCTTGTTGCCGTTCGGCTTGATGTTGTGGATGCCGGAGGTCGTCTTCAGGTCCACCGGCGGCCGGTAGCTGCTGAAGCCCTCGCCGAAGGCGATCACCCACGGGTGGTCCAGGTAGAACTGCTGGCGGCCGGTCAGCGTGCGCCAGGGAATCATCTCGTGCACGTTGGTGTAGCCGGCGTTGTACGAAACGGTCTCGCTCTCGATGCCGCTCCACGTCGGGCTGCTGATGATCTTGCGCGGCTGCGCCTGCACGTCGCGGTAGCGGATCTTCTCGTCCTCGCGGTACAGCGCCAGGTGCGTGTGGTCGCGGCCAGTCTGCTTGCCCAGGGCCTGCCAAGCCTTCACAGCCACGTGGCCGTTGGTCTCGGGTGCCAACTGCAGGATGACCTCGCAGGCATCGATGTCAGTCACGATCTTCGGCATGCCCTTGGTCACGCCTTCGGTCAGCGTCTTGCCGTTGAGCTGGCCGAGTTGCTCGACCTCGGTGCCGGTCTTCCAGCCGATGCCCTTGCCGCCGTTGCCCAGCTTGTCCATCAGGGGGCCGAGGGCGGTGAAGCGCTTGAACACGTTCGGGTAGTCGCGCTCCACCACGGCGATCTGCGGCGCGGTCTTGCCGGGGATCAGATCGCACTGGCCCTTCTTCCATTCCTTCACCTCGAAGGGCTGGGCCAGTTCGCCGGCGGTGTCGTGCATGATGGGCGTCAGCACCACCTCTTTCTCGACGCCCAGGTGGCCGACGCAGACCTCGCTGAAGGTCTTCGCAAAGCCCTTGTAGATCTCCCAGTCGCTGCGGCTTTGCCACACCGGGTCCACGGCCGCGCTCAGCGGATGGATGAAGGGGTGCATGTCGCTGGTGTTGAGGTCGTTCTTCTCGTACCAGCTGGCCGTGGGCAGCACGATGTCGCTGTACAGGCAGGTGGTGCTCATGCGGAAGTCCAGCGTGACCACCAGGTCGAGCTTGCCGACAGGCGCATCCTTGTGCCACTTCACCTCACTCGGCTTCGCATCATCGGCGCCCAGGTCCTTGCCCTGGATGCCGTTCTCGGTGCCCAGCAGGTGCTTGCAGAAGTACTCGTGGCCCTTGCCCGACGAGCCCAGCAGGTTGCTGCGCCACACGAACAGCACGCGCGGCCAGTTCTGCGGCGCGTCCGGGTCTTCGCAGCTCATCTGCACCGTGCCGTCCTTCAACGCCTTGACGACATAGTCCTTCGGGTCCATGCCGGCCGCGGTGGCGTCCTTCACCACCTGCATCGGGTTGGTCTTGAGCTGCGGTGCGCTGGGCAGCCAGCCCATGCGTTCGGCGCGCACGTTGTAGTCGATCATGCTGCCGGCATACAGTGCCTTGTCGGCCAGCGGTGACACGATCTCTTCCATGCCCAGCTTCTCGTAGCGCCACTGGTCGGTGTGGGCGTAGAAGAAGCTGGTGCTGTTCATCTGGCGCGGCGGGCGAATCCAGTCCAGCGCAAAGGCCAGCGCGGTCCAGCCTGTCTGCGGGCGCAGCTTCTCCTGGCCAACGTAGTGCGCCCAGCCACCACCGCTCTGGCCGATGCAGCCGCACATCATCAAGAGGTTGATGACGCCGCGGTAGTTCATGTCGGCGTGGTACCAGTGGTTCATCGCCGCGCCGATGATCACCATGCTCTTGCCGTGTGTCTTGTGCGCGTTCTCGGCGAACTGGCGGGCCACCGTGATGATCTGGTCACGCGGCGTGCCGGTGATGCTCTCGGCCCAGGCCGGGGTGTAGGCGGCATCGTCGTCGTACGACTTTGCACCCGAGCCCAGCCCACGGTCGATGCCGTACTGCGCCACCTGCAGGTCGAACACCGTGGCCACCAACGCTTCGCGGTGCTCGCCCTCTTTACCCAGGCGCAAACGCACCGCCGGCACCTTGACGAAGTTGACTTCGCCGTTCTGGGTGTTGGACTTGAAGTGGGGCGTGCTCACGCCGCCGAAGTACGGCAGGCCGATGTCGACCACCTCATGGGCCTGCTCGCCATCCTCGATGACCGACAGCTTCAGCTTCACGTCGGTGCCGTGACGCGCTTCCTTGCTCTCGAGGTTCCACTTGCCCTGGTCGACACCGCCTTCGGGTGTCCAGCGGAACCCGATGCTGCCGTTGGGCAGCACGGCGCGGCCGTTCGTGTCGAAGGCCACCGTCTTCCACTCGGGATTGTTCTGCTGCCCGAGCTTGCCGTTGAAGTCCGACGCGCGAAGGTAGCGGTCGGGCACCAGGGTCTTGCTGCCGTTAGGGAGCGTGTGCTCCTTCAGCATCACCAGCAGCGGCAGGTCGGTGTAGCGGCGCGCGTAGTCGTCGAAGTACGGGCTGCGCTGCTTGAAGTAGAACTCGTTGAGCGCGACGTGCCCCATGGCCATCGCCAAAGCGGCATCGGTGCCTTGCTTGGGGTGCAGCCAGATGTCCGCCAGCTTGGCCACCTCGCTGTAGTCGGGCGTGATGGCCACCGTCTTCGCGCCCTTGTAGCGCACCTCGGTGAAGAAGTGGGCGTCTGGCGTGCGGGTCTGCGGCACGTTGCTGCCCCAGGCCATGATGTAGGTGCTGTTGTACCAATCGGCGCTTTCGGGCACGTCGGTCTGCTCGCCCCACACCTGCGGGCTGGCCGGCGGCAGGTCGCAGTACCAGTCGTAGAAGCTCATGCACACGCCACCGATCAGGCTGAGGTAACGGCTGCCGGCGGCGTAGCTGACCATGCTCATGGCCGGGATCGGGCTGAAACCGATGACGCGGTCGGGGCCGTGCTTCTTGATGGTGTAGACGTTGGACGCCGCGATGATCTGGTTGACTTCGTCCCAGCTGCTGCGCACAAAGCCGCCCATGCCACGCACCTTCTGGTAGTCGCGGCGGGCAGCGTCGTCCTCGACGATGGTGGCCCAGGCATCGACAGGCGTCTTCGCCGTCTTCATCGCCGCGCGCCAGCGCTCCAGCAGGCGGCCCCGCACCATCGGGTACTTCACACGGTTGGCGCTGTACAGGTACCAGCTGTAGCTGGCGCCGCGGGCGCAGCCGCGCGGCTCGTGGTTGGGCATGTCCCAGCGTGTGCGCGGGTAGTCGGTCTGCTGGGTTTCCCAGGTGACGATGCCGCCCTTGACGTAGATCTTCCAGCTGCAGCTGCCGGTGCAGTTCACACCGTGCGTGCTGCGCACGATCTTGTCGTGGGCCCAGCGGTTGCGGTAGGCATCTTCCCAGGTGCGGTCTTCACCGGTGGTCAGGCCGTGGTCGCCCGAGAAGGTCTCCTTGGGCAGCGAGAAGTGGGTGAGGCGGTCCAGAAAGTGGCTCATGTTGTCGTCCTTGGAAGATGTCGTCCGCGTGGGGATGTCAGCAGGGATAGGGAGCGTTGCGGCGGCTGTAGGCCCACCAGGTCAGCGCGATGCACGAGAGGTAGAACACGATGAACATCGCCAACGCCGCCGATGCGCTGCCCGTCATCGCCAGCGAGGAACCCACGCTCTTGGGAATGAAGAAGCCGCCGTAGGCGCCGATGGCGCTGGCAAAGCCGAGGGCTGCAGCCGCTTCGACCGCGCCTTCCTTGGCCGCAAGCGCCTGCGCCGACGGCAGGCCTTCTGCACGACGCACCCGCTCGGCCACGAACAGGCTCGAAATCATCCGGAACGTGCTGCCATTGCCGATGCCCGAAGCGGCGAACAACACGCCGAAGGCCACCAGGAAGCCGAGGAAGTGCCCCCCCTGCCCGGACTGGGCCGCCATGTCTGTCGCAGGAAGGCTCCACAGCGCAGCTGCAGCCGCCAGCGCCATCGTCACGAAGATCCAGAAGGTGACGCGCGCACCGCCCCAGTGGTCGGCCATCCAGCCCCCCAGTGGACGAAGCACGGCGCCGATCAACGGACCCAGCCACACCAGATGCAGTGCATCGGACCGTTGGAACTGGCTCTGGGCCAGCATCGGCAAGCTGGCGGAGAAGCCGATGAAGCTCCCGAATGTGCCCAGGTACAGCCAGCACATCAACCAGTTGTGTTTGCGCGTGAAGATCACGGCCTGCTCGGCCATGCCGGCGTGCTTGTCGGCCAGGTCGTCCATGCCGAACCAGGCCGCCGCCGTGCTGGCCAGGATCAGCGGCACCCAGATGAAGCCGGCGTTCTGCAGCCACATCGGCCCCTGTGCCGTGGGCTGCGCGGGCCCGGCGAACACACCGAAGACCCCAGCGCTGATGGCCAGCGGCACCAACATCTGGACCAGCGCCACGCCCAGGTGCCCCAGGCCGGCATTCAGGCCCAGCGCAGTGCCCTGGCGGCTGCTGGGAAAGAAGTAGCTGATGTTGGCCATCGAGCTGGCGAAGTTGCCTCCGCCCAGGCCACACAGCAGCGCCAGCACCACCATCCACTCGAAGGGCGTATTCGGGTCTTGCACCGCCAGGCCGATGCCGACGGCGGGAAGCAGCAGGCTGGCGGTGGCCAGCGTGGTGAAGCGGCGGCCGCCAATCATCGGCACCGCGAACGCGTAGAAGATGCGAAGGGTGGCGCCGCACAAGGCCGGCAGCGCGGTCAGCCAGAACAGCTGGTTGGTGCTGTAGCGAAAGCCTGCGGCAGGCAGATGCACCACCACCACCGACCACAGCATCCACACCGCGAAGGCCAGCGCCAAGGCAGGAATCGACAGCCACAGGTTGCGCCGAGCCACCGCGTGACCGGAGCGGTCCCAGAAACCGCGGTCCTCGGGGTTCCAGTCCTGGATGATCGTCATGGCGGTCATGGTGTGGACGGTGACTGAGCTCGCTCGCGTGGCCCGGCGTCAGGGGTTCTTCACGTAGGCATTGCCACGCAGGTAGAACCACCAGTTCAGCACCAGGCAGACGGCATAGAAGATCGCAAAGCCATACATCGCGTATTGCGGCGTGCCGGCCTTGATTTGTGCGCCGATGACCACCGGCGCGATGAAGGCGCCGTAGGCCGCGATGGCCGAGGTCCAGCCCAGCACGGGGCCGGCCTGGGTGCGGTCGAAGATGACGCCGATGGTGCGGAAGGTGCTGCCGTTGCCGATGCCGCTGGCGAAAAACAGCACCATGAACAGCCCCAAGAACATCGGGAAGTACTGTTCGGGTGTGGCAGAGCCGTAGGCCTGCATCATCACGTAGCCCACCCAAACCGAGGCGATGGCCATCACCACCGAGATCACCTGGGTGACGATGGAGCCGCCCACCTTGTCGGAGATCCAGCCCCCCAGCGGGCGCACGGCGGCGCCGACGAAGGGGCCGATCCACGCGTAGGTCAGTGCCGAGGGAGCGTTGGGGTTCTTCAGCGCGTGCTGCATCACGCCGTTGGCATCCGGCACGTGCTGGAAGCCGAAGATCACGGTGATGGCCAGCGGCAGCGCCATCGAGAAGCCGATGAAGGAACCGAAGGTGACGATGTACAGAGCGGTCAGCGACCAAGTGTGCTTGTTGCCGAAGATCGCGAACTGCTTCTTCACGCCCTCCTTCATCTCACCGAAGGCCGCCAGCTTCATCATGCCCAGGGCCAGCAGCACGTCCAGCGGGATGGCCACCCACATGCTCAGCAGCCCCAGGCCGGTGGGCTTGGGCAGGTACAGGTAGAGCATGAAGACCGCGGGCACGAAGGCCAGCGTGTACAGGTAGGTGATCTTGGCGAACGCCACGATCGGGCTGCCTGTGGCAGGCGACACCGTCTTCAGGTTGTTCATGCCCCACCAGCACAGCACGCTCAGGGGTACCAGCGACAGCACCCAAGCGAAGCCGGCGTTCTGGATCCAGGTGGGCGTGCCTGCGGCGATCTTGCCGAAGATCCAGCCGCTGTCCTTCGCCAGCGTCATCGGCTCGCCGCCGAAGGCACCGAACAGGCCCACCGTCATCACCAGCGGAATGACGATCTGCATCGTCGTCACGCCGAAGTTGCCCAGGCCGGCGTTCAGGCCGAGTGCCGTGCCCTGCAGCCGCTTCGGGAAGAAGGTGCTGATGTTGGACATCGAGCTGGCGAAGTTGCCGCCGCCCACGCCCGACCACAGCGCCATCAGCTGGAAGGCCCACAGCGGCCAGTCCTTGTGCTGCAGCACGATGCCGGTGCCGATGGCCGGCGCCAGCAGCATGGCCGTGGTCAGGAAGATGGTGTTGCGCCCACCGGCCAGGCGGATGAGAAAGCTCGCCGGGATGCGCATGGTGGCGCCCGAGATGCCGGCGATGGCGGTGAGGGTGAACAGCTCGGCCTGGGTGAACGGGAACCCCAGGTTGAGCATCTGCACGGTGATGATGCCCCACATGCCCCAGACCGCGAAGCCGCACAGCAGCGCGGGCACCGAGATCCAGAGGTTGCGGTAGGCAATGGCCTTGCCGGTGCCGTTCCAGAAGGCGTCGTCCTCGGGGCGCCAGTCGTGGATGTCGGCGCCCTGGGCCTTGGCCTGGGCGGGTGCGGGGCCAGCGGTGTTGGCACGCATGGTGGTGTGTCCTCGGGGGAGCGGAAGGGAGCGGAAGGAAGGCGGCTTCAGCGGGCGAAGCTGCGCGAGAAGGGAGCGACCGGTGCGTGCTGGCCCATCATTTCGGTCTTGCGCACCTCGGTCCAGTACATCCAGATCAGCGAGACCCAGACCACGCCGTACATCAGCATGAAGGCGCTGGAGCGGATGCCGGTCAGGTCCATCAAGGCGCCGAACATGATCGGCAGCACAAAGCCGCCCAGGCCGCCGGCCAGGCCGACGATGCCGCTGACGGCGCCGATGTTGTCGGGGTAGTCGTTGCCGATGTACTTGAAGACGCTGGCCTTGCCGAAGGCCCAGGCGATGCCCAGGATGAACATCAGCGCGGTGAAGGCATAGACGTTCAGGCCGATGTGGAAGCTGCGCGGGCCGTTGACGGTGAGCACCGTGAAGTCGGTCTGCGGGTAGCTCAGCA
>Ga0209480_10001369_pt1 | contig 17989 bp, 12 predicted proteins | sample JI61114C2DNA_FD_187501 | JGI IMG/M metagenome (GOLD analysis project Ga0209480, IMG submission 187501) | Wastewater effluent complex algal communities from Wisconsin, to seasonally profile nutrient transformation and Carbon sequestration -... | ecosystem: Engineered > WWTP > Effluent > Algae... | reverse complement strand
CGGTACCTCTTGGTACAATGGTTACTTTCAGCAACGGATAAGCGTGCTCCAGGAACCAGCCGCATACCGCGTGACCGGCTTCGTGATAGGCAATGATCTTCTTCTCTTCGGGAGAAATGATCTTGTTCTTTTTCTCGAGTCCACCAATCACCCTGTCCACCGCATCCTGGAAGTCGGACATTTCAACGGCTTCTTTATTCTTACGGGCAGCAATCAGGGCTGCTTCATTACATACGTTGGCGATATCTGCACCGGCAAATCCGGGGGTTTGTTCGGCCAGCTTGTGTATATCAAGAGTCTTGGAAATCTTGATCGGCTTCAGGTGTACTTTGAAAATATCTTCACGGCCTTTCAGGTCCGGTTTGTCAATCGTGATCTGGCGGTCGAAACGTCCGGGACGAAGCAGGGCGGAGTCCAGTACATCGGGACGGTTGGTGGCCGCGAGTACAATGATGCCCACATCGGTACCGAATCCATCCATTTCCACCAGCATCTGGTTCAGGGTGCTTTCGCGTTCGTCGTTACTCATCATCACATTCTTACCACGGGCACGTCCGATCGCATCGATCTCATCAATGAAGATGATACAAGGCGCTTTTTCACGGGCCTGCTTGAACAGGTCACGCACACGGGATGCTCCTACCCCTACAAACATTTCCACGAAGTCGGAACCACTGAGACTGAAGAATGGCACTTGTGCTTCTCCGGCCACCGCTTTTGCGAGCAGGGTCTTACCGGTACCGGGAGGACCGATCAACAGGGCTCCCTTGGGTATCTTACCACCGAGGTTGGTGTATTTTTTAGGGTTCTTCAGGAAGTCCACAATTTCCATGACCTCCACTTTGGCTTCATCCAGTCCGGCCACATCGGCAAACGTGATATTTACCTTGGTGCCTTTATCAAAAAGCGTGGCTTTTGATTTTCCAATACTGAATATACCGCCAGGTCCGCCGCCGCTTCCGGCACCGCCACCCATTTTACGCATGAGGAGTATCCATATTCCCACAAATAACAATACGGGCAGGATAAACTGCAGGATGCCACCGAAAATATCTTTCTCCACGCCGGCTTTTCCCACATGGGGCACCGTTGGATGATCAGCATAGAACTTACGCATATCATCCTGGAAAGAATCCCCGGATACGATTTTGAGCACCATATGGGGCCCCTCTTTCGGCGTTTTTCCAGTGAGGGATTTATCTTTTAGTAAAGTCGAATACTTTTTCAGGCTATCCAGCTTGATACTGATCCTGACCAGGCTGCGGTTACTGATGACTTTATATTCCTGGATATCTCCTTTGGTGAGAATAGCTTCAAAAGTCTGCTGATCGATTTCAGTAGTACTTGAAGAAAACGGTCCATATAACTGGAGGCCGATCAATACGGCGAAAATGATCGCATATACCCAATAGATACTGAACCGGGGGCCTTTTCGAGGCGCCTGGTTAGGATCATCACCAACCGGGGGTCTGTTGGGATCAAATCGCGCTGGTCTTTTTTCGTTTCTGTTATTCTGATCTTGTGACATAATTCAAGTTGCAGTATTCCTGCTATTTAATAATATTTCCGGGAAAAAGTTGAGAGACCGGGGCAATTTAACATTACTCATCATGCTCCAGGCTGGTCGCATCACTCCACATCTCTTCCAGCCGGTAAAATTTCCGGCTTTCCGGATGCATCACATGCACCACCACATTCACATAATCGATCAACACCCATTGGGCGGTATGTGAACCTTCATGATGAAAAGGCTTTTCTTCACATTTCTCCAATACCTGGTGCTGGATATTATCTGCAATAGCCCTGATCTGCGGCTGACTGCCCGCTTCGCAGATGATAAAAAAATCAGCCACTGCTTCATTGATTTTCCGGAGATCAAGGGACACGATATGCTCCCCCTTCTTCTCCTGAATCGCTGCAATAATGGTTTTGATGATTTTTGAACTCTTCGTTAACCTTTTTACGCCTGGCCGGCTTTCTGCGGGCGCTGTTTTTGTGCGGTTGGTCAGTAGTGCCAATTGTTCCAAATAGGTATTTTTTGTTAATGATTTGCTGCTTGTAGCAGTCTGATAAGGAAGATGATTCAGACCCGGCAAAATCAGGTTTAGCCCGGTCCTGATCCATATTCTTCCTTACTTTGTAAAAATAGCAATTAATTGTCACAACCACCTGCCACTCCCACCATCGGATTGCCATTTATTGAACTACAGTCGGTTGATAGTACCAACAACTATGCCCGTGCACTGATCCGGGGGCAGCATCTGCCGGAGCGGCAGGAGGTGGCCCGGCACGGATTGGCCGTTTTTGCCCATCAGCAACTGTCCGGAAAGGGTCAGCGGGGTAAATCCTGGGTAGCGGAAAAAGATACCAGTATAGCACTCAGTGTATTGATAAATCCCGATTTTCTGGGTGTTGGCCAGCAATTTCAGCTCAGTGCCGCCGTAGCGGTGGCTGTCGAAGGTTTTTTCAGAAATTATGCCGGGGATGACACAAAAGTTAAATGGCCGAACGACCTGTATTGGCAGGACAGAAAGGCAGGGGGAATCCTCATTGAAAACGTCATATCGGGCTCAGGCACATGGGAATGGGCGATTGTGGGGATCGGGATCAATATCAATCAGGTCCGCTTTCCGGCCGAACTGCCTAATCCGGTTTCCCTGAAACAGATCACGGGAAAGGACTTTGATCCCTGTCAATTGGCCCGTGAACTTTGCGGCCACTTGAATTCTGCCTATCATCAACTCGAAACGGAGGGATACCCCGGCATCTATGAAACCTATTGTTCCCGCCTCTACAAAAGCGGCCAACTGGTAAAATTGAAAAAAGAAACCAGGGTTTTTGAGGCCCTGGTGAAAAATGTGACTCCTGAAGGCCGGCTGCTGGTTCAGCATGCCACGGAAGAGGAGTATAATTTTGGGGAGATTGAGTGGGTGATCTGAGAGGAAGTCAAAATTAAAAAGTAAAAAGCCTCTGTCAGAAGTATCACAAAGAACCGAATCATCTTTGTGCTCCATTATTTGCCCACACTTATAACTTATCCCTCGCTTCGCTTCGGGATGACAAGGCCTCTTAGAACACTTACTTTCTTATTACTTATTCGTTCTCATTCGCCTCGTTGACTACAGCCCTTGTCATGGTGAGCTTGCCGAACCATGGCGTGAAAAAAGTACGTTGCTCTTCATCACCCTTCGGCAAGCTCAGGGTGACAACGGACAGCCCATTCCCCATTTCCCACTTCCCATTCACCATTCACCACTCACCACTCACCTCCATAATGTAAACGTTCTGGATATCGTAAACCCCCACCTGAACTGTCCCTTGTCCCAGGAAGTAATGGTACGGGGAATAAATCGGTTCTCCAGAATCTCCGTGGCATTGGTGAAATTGAGGCGGAAAATATGACCGGAAGTAAGCACTTCAAATCCGATACCCAGCGGGTTGAAGAATTTGAGGTTATTATTTACTGAAAAAGAATCCTTGCTGGCCTGGTTGCGGAACACTTTAAAATAATCCACCACCAGGTTGAGGCGGTTGGCCACTAAGGGAAGTTTGACGGCACCACCGAGGGCAAACAAATTTTTCTGATCATAGGAGATGGCATGACCGCGGGTGAGATAAGTAGGGTTCAGTTGCAGACTTACATTTCCGAATCGTTTGGCCAGTATCAGTTGCAATACATTGCTGGTCCGGTCACCCAGGTTTTCAAAACTATTATCCTGATCGGGGAAGTTGTTTTTCTTAACAGCAGAAATCGCGTTGTTGAAATAAACCGCAATAGACATCGGGCGGGACGGATCATTTTCCATTTGCTGCATCAGTTGTTGTTTGATGCCTATTTCATAGATCTGCTGCACCAGGCTGGCGCCTTTATCACGGGCAATGACGAGGTCCGTGTGTTTGCCCACCCCAATATGAAACCCGATGCGGATATCAGCTGCATTATCTAGTCCGAAAAAACGTTTGATGCCGCCATTGCTGCCGGCGAGGTCGCCGAAATTATGGGATACATTAAAATCCATCTTTCCTTTACCGGTTACTTCCGGGGTACGGGCGTTGATGGTTTTCCCGGAGTTAAATACCCTGACCGGTTTTCCTTCTTTCTTTTTTGTTGAATTGTCCTGCGCAGTGGCAGAAATGAGCATAAAAATTCCTGTAGCTAAGGCGAAATACTTCTTCATGATGATGTTTTTGTACAGAAAAACCAATCGGGAAGAAGGGTTTGGGGGTTGCTTTTTCTGGTGAAACGACTCAGTCTTTTTTTGTTGTTGGAGAATTAGTTCAACCCCATTCGGGGTTGGGGGGACACCTAACAATTCGTACCCCCGGTTTCACCGGGGGCTATTAAAAATTCAACCCCGTTGGGGTTGGGAGAAAAACCCAATACCCCTGGCGTTTCTATATTGCTTTGGTCACGCCTTAATAGTTAAAACCAGAAATATAATCCTTTTCAGACAGGTCAAATAATTACCCGTTTTGAATTGCATTAATACCTAATTACAGATAAAACATCCTTATTCTGCTGATCAATAGCCCGAAGGGCTTAAACTTTTCATAGCCCCCGGTGAAACCGGGGGTAACGGGATAGAACGACCATCCAACCCCGACTTGTCCGCCGTAGCATAGCGAAGGTGGAATGGGGTTGAACTAACTAACAAGGATTAGGGCATCAACACTTCGATACAATCAAACTCCCTCTCCGCCTGCATAACCAATGCTCTTTAATAACAAACACATCAACCTCCCGATAATCAATAGTCCGAAGGGCTTATATATAAACACCCCGGTGAAACATGCATAAATAAACAAAGTATGAAAAACATCCTTCCTCAACTGGTCAATAGCCCGAAGGGCTTAAACTTTTCATAGCCCCCGGTGAAACCGGGGGTAACGGGATAGAACGACCATCCAACCCCGAATGGGGTTGAACTATAACATCAAGGATTAGAAAATAAAATTTGTATCAGGAAATCGCCTCCAGTATTTCTTCCGCATGCTGCTTACTTTTCGGCTTCGTGAAAATTTTAACGATCACTCCCTTTTCATCAATCACAAAAGTCGTGCGCAGCACCCCCATGTATTTATGTCCGAATAATTGCTTCTGATCCCAAACCCCGTATTTCTCCAGGATCACATGATCCGTATCGGCGATCAGGGGAAAGGGTAATTTATTGCGTTCTTCAAATCGCTTATGTTTTGCACTATCATCCGGACTCACACCTACTACCTCAATTCCTTTTTTCTTCAACAATCCGAAATTATCGCGGAGATTACAAGCCTGCACCGTACAGGTGGGCGTCATATCCTGCGGATAGAAATAGAGTACCAATTTTTTCCCTTTAAAATCCTTAAGTGCTATCTTCTTTCCGTTTGCGTCCTTGCCCGTAAAGGCCGGGGCTTTATCCCCTTCTTTCAATGTGATCATTGGTTATTTTTTCTTCTTTGGCAGTACTTTTTTCTTTGCTGCCGGTTTCTTTGTTGCTACTGCTTTCTTCTTTGAACTCCCCTTCTTCACCGCTTTCTTCTTCACCGGTGGCGTATAAGGCCCCCGTTTAAACCACCAGGATTTTGTCGTACGGTTCCCCACCAGGTCCTCCACACTTACTTTCAGTTCATGCACCCCGTACGGACAACGCTCATCAAAGCTGTAGATCCAGTTACGGCTCTTATCATTGGTAAAACGCAGCCACTGACCATTTAGTTCAGCGCGGAAGTTGCGCAGCACCCCGAAATTATCTGAAGGAGAAAAAACAATCCGTGTAGCTGCACTCAGGTTAATTGTATCACCTTTTCCCAATTCATCCAGTTCCGGAGGTATCGTATCAAAAAAAGCCTGAAAATATCCGAAATCATCAAACTCCGCTTTCAACCAGTCATTGTCCCAGGTGGCTTTCTTCACCGTACGGCCACTCCGATAAGTGCGTTGAATTATTAATTTTCCCTCCGTACCTGCAGGAGCGGTCCGATAGGGTTTTATTCGTACGGAAAATGGCGCATGCACCGGTACATCCGCATCGTTGACCTGGTGTACAGGCGATAATGCATTAGCCGGAATAACATTCGTACCACGGGAATAATAAGCTTTTACGGTATCGTACAACCCTCGCTCCGACATACTCAGTTGAAAATCGGGTTTACTCAATTGTGTTTGACCACGAGGTACAAAGTACAATGCATCCGGTTGCCGGTATATTGGCCGGGCCAGACTGTCATTATATTTCAATTGAAAATGCAGCGAAGATTGATTGCCATAAGCATCACTAACGACAACCCGCACGGCATGCAGGCTGGTATCCGCCAGCTGAAGCACTCCATCCCCGTTAATTTTTTTATATACCGAACCAGCATCACCCGGCATGGCTGATAAATGCTGCAGCCATCCACCACCATTGGCCCGGAGCTTGTAGTCCACATGGGCATTCATATAAGCCGTTTCATCATAATCCACACTGTCCAGTATAAAAGACACCTGTGGTTGTTCATCCAGATATAAGGTAGCCGAATAGATTCCATTGGGATTGGTGGAGCCGGACAGCCGGTCATAAGCCTGCAGGGCAAAACTGATCCTGGATAATCCCGTTTCTATAACAGGTAGTTTCGGAATAATATAACCGCTGTCGGTATTTTTTAAAGGATAGAACCGGGGTGACTGATCGTAGACTGAACGGTTGCGATCATAAACCGCCAGTTTTATCAATGCAGGAGGTACATTATCCGCAATCGGAAATCCGAACAGGAGCGGGTTCAGCCGCTTACTGCTTTTGGTATCGATGATTTCAAAATGCACATGCGGTCCCTGCGATCCGCCGGTATTCCCGCTGTAAGCAATAAAGGTTCCCTTGCTGACCGGAAATTTCTCTTTCGGAATATCGAGCTCTACCGCCCATGACTCCTGCGCATTTTGTTGTTCCCTGACCCAGGCTTCCAGTTCGGGGTAAAAATCATTGAGATGCCCGTATAAAGTCGAGAGACCATTTGGATGGTTGATGATAATAAAGCGACCGAAGCTCTGGGGACGGATACCGATTTTGGCAATATAACCCTGTGCAGCCGCATACACGGGCAGGTTCTCTTTCGCCTGCGTACGGATATCCAGTCCCATATGCCAGTGATTGGAGCGCAACTCCCCAAAATTGGCGGAGAGATCCAACGGTATACCAACAGGATTCCGGAAATACCCTTTTGGATAGACGGGCCCGGATTGTGCGGAAATAACGAATTGACTGACCAGGAAAAAAAACAGGATAAACACTTTAACCATCAGGCTGATTACTTTTTTATTAAATTTAAAAACAAATCTACTCCCAAAATCACGAGGAATCGTATAAAATAAACCATATCCCATATGAAATTGATAATCGTAATCGTCTTCACTGCAATTTATTTTACCCCGGTGCTTGCCTGCTACAATGAATCACATGTAAACAAAAGCGGCAAACAAACAAACCGGGTAGAACCTATGGCGCTTTTTTATAATGAGCCGGATAAAGCGGAAGCCAACTCTTTCCTGGCAAAATATAACCTGACTGCATTAAAAACCTACGATAAGGATATTCAGTCAGACATTGCCGTAAACCTCGGTTATCTCGGCCGCTACCAGGAAGCACTTGATATTTTAAAAAAACTGCAGGCCGCCCATCCTGAAGATTACACGATCGCCGCCAACCTCGGCACCACGTATGAATTGCTGGGAAAAAATGAACTGGCCTTACAATTTATTAAAAAGGGATTACAACTCAACACCGAATCCCATGAAGGCTCTGAATGGGTGCATGTGAAAATCCTGGAAGCCAAAATCAAAATGGCCGGAGCTCCGGACTGGATTTATAACAATCGTGTACTGGGAACCGGGGTAAAGTTTGATTCGAAAGAAGCGGAAACACTCAATGATATGGCCTGGGATGTGGAATACCAGTTGCAGGAGCGGGTTCCCTTTACGCCTTTTCCGGATGCACTGCTGGCTAATGTATTTGATGAACTCGGGGATCTCTATGCCACCCAGCAATCGGTTGAACTGGCCTATATCGCCTATGATTTTGCCTTACGGAATGATTCGTCCGATCATTTTGGCGTAAAAGCAAAAATGGAAGCATTGAAACCTGTTCTGAAAAAGAACAAGATTCCGGTCCCTTCCTGGAAGGAACATTTTTATAACCGGAAGCTCGACAAAATACAGGCAGAGATCAAGGATGAAGCGAACGAGCAGGTAAGGAACCCGGAAAAAGTAAAAGATACAACGGAAGGTAAAACGGAAATTACCGATCGCTATCCGGGACGTAACAAGGAACTGGAAGCCCGGAACCGTCGAAACAACCTGATACTGGCCGGCTCCATTATACTGGCCGGATTTGCCGCCATTTTTATTTATACCCGGCTGAAAAAGCAAAAATCAAGGTAACCCCTCCTTTTACCGTACATTTTGTATCTTTTTCGCCTGTTATGACCAAACTACTGTGGCTTTTGCCCCTGTCCTTTTTATTGACGGCCTGTCCTTTTGAGTCAAATATGCCCCTGGAGAAAGCCCCGGTAGAACCGGTCGACTCAAGCCTCCTTGGTTTCTGGTATGGCATTGTGAAAGATGGCAGCGACTATTTCGGCATAGAAGCCCTGGAAATCAGCCGGCAATCGGATTCCCTTTATTCAGTTATTCGCTATGGCAAGGCAGTCAAGGGTGATATGATCCTGCCCGACACTTCCTTTTATACCGCCTACAGTTCCCGGGTCAGGGATCAATCCTTTATGAACCTGGCCGCCCTGGGACCGGATGGTAAGCCAAACAAGGTCTGGTATATATCTGCTTATAGTCTGAGTCAGGACACTTTACAGGTCCGGACCGTCACCGAAACCTTTACCACCCGCAAATCCTTTCCCCGCCCGGAAGATTTTAAAAAGCTGGTACTTGATATGAGTCAAAACCGGAATATTTTTGATGAACTCTTTACGCTTTCCTACCGGAAAATACCAAAACCAGCTTCCTTCAAGCCCTGATAATTTCAAGGGGATAAATTTTCCTGAAAACTAACCGTCAATCCCCTTCGATTCCCCTACTTTTGCGCAATTTGTTTTTTCAGCAACGATTACTGCCAGCTCACCAATTTAAAAACAAAAAATGCCTAAAGACAATTCGATCAAATCGGTGCTTATTATCGGCTCCGGCCCCATTATTATCGGACAAGCCTGTGAATTTGACTATTCCGGTACACAAGCCGCCAGAAGTCTGAGAGAAGAAGGAATTAAAGTCATTCTTATTAATAGTAACCCGGCCACCATTATGACAGACCCCATGATGGCAGACCGGGTTTACCTTTTGCCCCTCACCGTGGAGAGCATTGAACAGATTCTCCAGGAAAACCAGATTGATGCGGTGCTGCCTACGATGGGTGGACAAACCGCCCTCAACCTTGCCAAAGAAGCAGAAGACCTGGGACTCTGGAAACAATACAATGTGCGCCTGATCGGGGTGGATATCAAAGCCATTGACAAAGCCGAAGACCGGGAAAAATTCCGCCAGTGGATGATTCAGCTGGGCGTACCGGTAGCTACGGCCAAAACCGCCAACTCTTATCTCGAAGGAAAAGAGTTTGCCCAGCAGATCGGCTTCCCGCTGGTGATTCGGCCTTCCTTTACCCTCGGTGGTACAGGTGGCGGATTTGTACATGATAAAGAAGATCTCGATGAAGCCCTGAACCGTGGTTTACAGGCCTCGCCCATCCATGAAGTACTGGTGGAGAAAGCCGTACTTGGCTGGAAAGAATTTGAACTGGAACTGCTCCGCGATTCTGCCGATAATGTATGTATCATCTGTACGGTTGAAAACTTTGACCCGATGGGCGTGCATACCGGCGACTCCATCACCGTGGCCCCGGCCATGACCCTGAGTGATACCGGCATGCAGCTGATGCGCAATACCGCCATCATGATGATGCGTGACCTCGGTAACTTCGCCGGTGGTTGTAACGTACAGTTTGCGATGAGTCCCGATACGGAAGAAATCATCGCTATTGAGATCAATCCCCGGGTAAGCCGCTCCTCCGCCCTGGCCAGTAAGGCCACCGGTTATCCTATTGCCAAGATCGCGGCCAAACTCGCGATCGGATACAACCTGGATGAACTGGAAAACCAGATCACCAAAACCACTTCTGCGTATTTTGAACCGGCACTGGATTATGTAATTGTAAAAATCCCCCGCTGGAACTTCGATAAATTCAAAGGCGCCAATGACACGCTCGGTCTGCAGATGAAGAGCGTGGGTGAAGTAATGGCCATCGACCGGAGTTTTACCGAAGCCATTCAGAAAGCCTGCCAGAGTCTCGAGAATAACGCGGTAGGTTTAGGCTATTATGGCAAGAGCATGATGCATGCCGAGGAGTTGCTGGAGTATATCAAGACCCCGAAATGGGACCGGATCTTCCGGATCAAGGATGCCCTGATGGCCGGTATATCGGTGGGTACAATCTCCAAAGCCACCAATGGAATTGACCGCTGGTTCCTTTACGAGATCCAGAAGATCTGCACCATCGAAAAGGAAATTGCCAAATACGACCTGGATACCTTGCCCATTGAACTGCTGCGGGAAGCCAAAGTAAATGGCTTCAGCGATGAACAGATCAGCCGCATCCTGGAACATGGGGATGAAGAAGATGTATACAATAAAAGAAAGGAAGCCGGCATTACCCGGGTGTACAAAATGGTGGACACCTGTGCCGCTGAATTTGAAGCAAAGACTCCCTATTTCTATTCCACTTTTGAACGTGGCAACAGCAACGAGAGCAAAGTGTCGGATAAAAAGAAAATCATCGTACTTGGCAGCGGTCCCAACCGGATCGGTCAGGGTATTGAATTCGATTATTGCTGTGTGCACGGATTGTTAGCGATCAAGGAATGCGGTTATGAAGCCATCATGGTGAACTGTAACCCGGAGACGGTGAGCACGGATTTCGACATGGCGGACAAACTTTATTTTGAACCGGTGTATTGGGAACATCTCTGGGAGATCGTTGAACATGAAAAGCCGTATGGCGTGATCGTTCAACTGGGCGGACAAACGGCCCTGAAGCTGGCCGAGAAACTGACACAGAAAGGAATCAAAATTATCGGCACCTCATACGATAGCCTGGATATCGCGGAAGACCGTGGACGGTTCAGTGATATGCTGAAAGAACTGGAGATCCCTTACCCCGCTTATGGAACGGCCTGGGATGTGGATGAAGCCATTGAAGTGGCCAATAAAGTAGGTTACCCCGTACTCGTGCGCCCTTCCTATGTACTCGGTGGACAACGGATGCGGATCGTGATCAATGACGATGAAGTGGAAAAAGCGGTAATCAGCCTGCTCAAACATATTCCCGGAAACAAGATCCTGGTAGATCATTTCCTGGATCGTTGCCAGGAAGCCGAGATCGATGCGATCTGTGACGGTGAAAAATTCCACGTGATGGGAATCATGGAACATATTGAACCGGCCGGTATTCACAGTGGCGACAGTAATGCAGTACTTCCTTACTTCAACCTTACCCCGCTGGAAGTACAGGATATGGTGGATTATGCCAAGAAGATCGCCCTGAAGCTGAATGTAAAAGGACTGCTCAATATCCAGTTTGCCATCAAGGAAGGAAAAGTATATGTGATCGAAGCCAATCCGAGAGCGTCCCGGACCACTCCGTTTATTGCTAAAGCTTACAACAAGCCTTACCTGAACTATGCCACTAAAGTCATGCTGGGTGAAATGAAAGTACAGGATATACCGGAGGAAAAACACCTGGACGGATTTGCCATCAAGGAACCGGTATTCAGCTTTAATAAATTCCCGGGAGTGAATAAAGAACTCGGTCCGGAAATGAAATCAACCGGGGAAGCGATTCGCTTTATTAAAAACCTGCGTGATCCTTATTTCCGCCAGTTGTACAAAGACCGCAGTATGTACCTGAGTAAATAAAAAAAAGCTGTACCTGATTAGTGGTACAGCTGGTTAATGGGTAATGGCCTCTGTTGGAACCCCCGTGGTTGGTCGGGTATAAATAAAATAAAGAGGATGGCTTAAATAATCAATGCATTACAAATCTACCGCCCGGCATCAGCCGGGCGTTTTTTTTATTCCCCCATAATCGGAATCATTTTCTGCCATTTTGTGTATTTAAATTTTACAATCATATGATTATTAATAAATTATCTTATTTAAAATATTTCATATATTGGATACACAAAAGTCAATTGTACGCAACCATTGAACCCAATAAAACATGCGGGCACCTTCCTCCTTTTTATGGCAGCTCATACAATCCCTCAACCGGAATGAGCGGCTTTATTTTAAACGAAATTATAAGCAAGCCGGTGCTGGCGTGGACCGGCTTTATATCCGGTTATTTGATGCAATTGTTGCGCAGAAAGTATATGATGAAAATGTATTGCTGGATAAATTCAGTCCGGTCCTGAACAAGAAAAATATCGCCTCACAAAAAAACTACCTGCAGAAACAGGTGGGAGATGCGTTGGTACAATATGAATCGATCCGGGATCCGGGCAAAGATGTATATGCAAGTATCCAGCTGATTCGCATCTACCGGAAAAAAGGACTTTATGATGAAGCCTTCTCGATCTGGAAAAAAGCAATTGAACTGGCCCGGAGCGGGGAGGCTTTTGCCATGTCGAACCTGCTGAAAACCGAGTTTGAAAAAATGGTCATCTTCAGTCCTTCCCACTCCGACCAGGATGAATTACTGGATATCTTCAAGAAAAATATAATCACCTATACGGAATATGCGGAGCTGATTACGTTGCGGGATATTTATACCGAGACCTTACTGCTGAAAAAGAAAACCCATTTCGGACAGGATAAGCAGCTGCTTGACACTATTCATACATTGCTTGACCGGGTCAACCGGATCGATATGGCCAGCCAGGCCCATTCGTTCTGGTACCGGCACTATTACCTGATGAGCAAGGCCACCCTGCAATACCTTTTGAATGATATGGCCGGTGCCATGCAGTTACTGAAAACACATTTTTCAAACTGGAAAAAGCAGGACAAATTCGTGGCTACCCATGGGGAATTTTACATTGAACTTTTATACATGATCAACTATGCCGGTATTCTGTACGGGGAGTACGATTATGTCACAGCGGTCTTCAATGACCCGCTGAATAAACAGATTACCGATCCTTCTCACCGGGCTTATTTTGAAGTAACCCGTTACCTGGCCCTCAATAAAATCTATAATAAAACCGCCCGCTATGAAGAAGTAAAGAAATTGCTGGTTGTGATGAAGGCAAATTATACCAGTTGGGAGCCCTCCCTGACTGATGAACTCAACAGCACCCTGAGTTTTTCCATGGGGGTGGGCTGTTTTGCACTGGAACAATATGAAGATGCGCTTTTCTTTACCCGCCGTGCTATAACGGCATTCCCGGAAGGTTCGCGGGATGAACACAATGCCGTAGGTCAGTTACTGCTCCTGCTCATTACCTTTTGCCTCAATAACGCCCGCCTCTTTGATGCCCAATACCGGGTCACCTACCAGTTTTTCTATAAACGAAAAAAGAAACAGGCATTTGAAACGGTCCTGAAACAGTGCCTGCAGCGGTGCTTCTATATGACTGAACAAAAAAAGAAAATACAGGAATTCAAAAAGGCCCTGCAATTGCTGGAGGAAAACAGGAACAACCCCATTCAGCAACGGGCTTTTGCCATTTTTAATTTCGAAGGATGGCTGCAGAGCAGGCTGCTACGGATCTCTTACAGACAGTACGTGGAGAAAAAAGTCAGGGCGGAACTGAAAGAGGCTGTTTAAATTTAGGGTATGAAACAAGCACTCAATGACCTTCTTCTCCGGCTGGAGAATACCGTAAACGGCGAACCCTGGTTTGGCCGTTCTGCTCTTTCCCTGCTGAAAGAAGTCAATCCTGAAGGGGTTTTCATGAAGACAGGAAACGGCGGACACTCCATCGCCGATTTGCTCTGGCACATGATTACCTGGGCTCAGTTTACCCTGGACCGGCTGGAGAAAAAGCAGGAAAAAGATATGGCCGCTTTTGAATCACTCGACTGGCGAACCATTGACCCCGCGATACACAGCTGGAAAAACGGAATAAAGGAATTTACATTGATCTATGGAAAGATCAGTGACCTGCTAAAGAAAAAAAACGATGCCTTCCTGGAAGAAAAAGTCGACTACCGGGATTACAATGTACAATTCCTGCTCAATGGTCTTATTGAGCATACGATTTACCACCTTGGACAAATCGCCTATGCACAAAAACAGCTGAACTGAGTATACCCGTAAAGTAGTATTGTGTGGCAGCAGGAGCCTGATTAATTTGAGCCATGGCTCTCTATGGCAGCACCCCCCTGAAACGCAGTCCCATTCTGCAAATCCTGATTCCTTTTAGTATTGGTATCCTTTGCCAGTATTACCTGACTATACACCAATGGTTAGTGATCATCCTGATTCCGGTTTCACTGACCGGGCTCCTTATATTCCACCGCATACCGGTATTGGCCCGTTTCCGGCACTCCATGCTATCCGGAATCTTCACGGCTATACTCTTCTTTTCATTGGGAGCAGCTTTATGCCGGAACCAGGATATCCGGTTACAAGATAATTGGTATGGTCACCAGCTCAGGGATACCAGCTCACTATTGTTGGTACTGGAAGAGCCCCTGGTTGAAAAATCAAAATCATTTAAAGCGATTGCTGCCGTCAGGGCCAGTATAAATAATAATCAGGCGGAAGCAGTCCATGGCAGATTGCTTATTTATTTCAGCAAAGACAGTGTGGTACAGTCACTCGGATATGGCTCAAGACTGATCATCCGTCAGCCGGTCCGTGAAATAAAAAGTGCAGGCAATCCCGGGGCCTTTGACTTTAAACAGTATTCCCTTTTCCAGGGCATCACGCATCAGGTATATCTCCGGCCAGTTGATTATGAAGTATTGCCAGGCAAGGAACAAAACTGGTTCAGGAAACAACTCTTCAGATCCGGACAATTCCTGGTACAGCTGTTGAAGCGGTATATCCCCGGGCGCCTGGAATCAGGAATCGCCGAAGCCCTGTTGATTGGCTATAAACAGGACCTCGATCCGGAAATCGTACAGTCCTACAGCAATACAGGGGTGGTGCATATCATTGCTATATCCGGACTGCACCTGGGACTGATCTATTGGTTGCTACTGCTTTTACTGAAACCACTGAACAAATCAAAAAAGACCCGCTGGTTACATGCCGCACTGGTCATAGCCGGACTCTGGACCTTCAGCTTCCTGGCCGGGGCACAACCTTCTGTTCTCCGCTCAGCACTGATGTTCAGTTGTATGGTCCTGGGTAATTCAGTGAACCGCAAATCACCGGCCATCAACTCGCTGGCCGTATCTGCGTTTATACTTCTCTGTTATAATCCGTTCTGGCTATGGGACGCCGGTTTCCAGTTGTCTTATGCCGCTGTACTGAGTATCCTGCTGTTTAATCAACCGGTTTACAACTGGTTTTATGTAAAAAACAAACTACTCGACTATGCCTGGAAGATGAATGCGGTGACCATTGCGGCCCAAATACTCACCCTCCCGGTCAGTCTTTACCTGTTTCACCAGTTTCCGGTCTCCTTCCTGTTCAGCAATTTTATCGCCGTGCCTTTGTCCAGTCTCCTGCTCCTGGGCGAAATCTTTCTCTGCCTGATCGCTTTTTATCCGGCACTGGCCGGATTCACAGGTAAACTTATTGCCTCGGGTATCCGGCTGATGAATGCATGGATTGAACGGGTGGAACAACTTCCGTTTTCAGTTTGGGAAGGTATCCAGCTGAGTTCGACACAGGCAATCTGGCTGACTGGTTTATTAATAACCGCAAGCTACTGGCTGATGGAAAAATCTAAAAAAGCCTTTGGCGCATCCTTGTTTTTCCTGCTTTTATTTTCAGCAGAGCGGTTTATCTCTTTCCGGGAAGCCACCGGGCAACAAAAAATCATTGTTTACCATGTACCCCGGCTGCAAGCCATCGACTTTATCCAACGACGTAAGTTTTGGTTTACCGGCGACAGCAGTTTCTTGCAAAACCAGCAATCCCGCAATTTTCACCTGAAACCCTCCAGGATTCTGCACCGGGTTACTGAAACAGACCGGCTGAACGGGTTGCTGCACTATGAATATTATTACCGGTTTGGCGGGAAAAGTATACTCTGCCTGGATAGTGGGATCTATTTTGAAAAACCGGCAGACAGCAGCCGGCCCGTCATTGATCTGCTGGTCTTATCGGGAAACCCAAAACTCTACCTCAACCGGCTGGCTGAAGCACTGGATATACGTCAACTCGTGATCGACGGGTCGGTACCCGCCTGGAAAGCCAGTCTGTGGAAAAAGGATGCAGATTCACTGCAAATCCCCTTTTACAATACGGGGGAGAAAGGCGCTTTTGTGATGAGCCTGAATTAAGTTAATTTGCGGCCTCTTTCGAACGCCTGCCTTCAATTATCATCTACTATGGACAAAAAGATTCAATCAGCGTTAATTTCTGTTTTTTACAAAGACGGACTGGAAAATATTGTAACCGAACTCGATCGGTTGGGTATAACCATCTATTCCACCGGAGGTACCCAGAGTTTTATCGAAAAACTGGGGATTAAAGTAGTGCCTGTGGAAGACCTGACCACTTACCCTTCCATCCTGGGAGGCCGTGTAAAGACCCTGCATCCTTCCGTTTTCGGCGGCATCCTGGGTAAAAGAGATGATGTAACCCACCTGGCCGAGATGAAGCAGTACAATATCCCTGAAATCGACCTGGTGATCGTGGATCTTTATCCCTTTGAAGAAACCGTGGCCAATACCAGCGAGGAAAAAGCCATTATTGAAAAAATTGATATCGGCGGACCTTCCATGATCCGCGGCGCAGCCAAAAACTTCCGCGATGTGGTGGTGATTGCGGCTAAGAAAGACTATACAGCCCTGGAAAACCTGCTGAAAACCCAGCACGGGAATACAACGATCGAACAACGAAAAGCCTTTGCTGCTAAAGCCTTTGAAGTAGTGGCGCACTATGATGTGGCCATTTCCAAATACTTTACAACAACGGATAACCTGTATTTCCTGGAGTCCATTCCTGAACCGAAGATTATGCGGTATGGCGAGAACCCGCATCAGAAAGGGGTTTTCTATGGTGACCTAAGTCAGCTTTTTGATCAGCTCAATGGAAAAGAACTCTCCTATAATAACATTGTAGATACCGATGCGGCCATGCAGCTGATCCGGGAATTCACGGATACCACTTTTGCCATCATCAAACATACCAATGTCTGCGGTATTGCCCAACGCCCAACTGTAAAGGAAAGCTGGGATGCAGCCCTGGCCGGCGATCCGGAAAGTGCTTTTGGCGGCGTGCTGGTCTGCAATGGCACTATTGATAAAGCCACGGCAGAAGCCATCAATGAAATATTCTTTGAAGTACTGGTGGCCCCCGCTTACAATGAAGATGCACTGACGGTCCTGAAATCAAAAAAGAACCGGATCCTGTTGCAGTTAAAAGCACAGCCGGCCAGCCAGGTGCAGTATAAATCCATGCTTAACGGGGTATTGGTACAGGATATTGATACCGGCAATTTTACCGACTGGACAGAAACCACTAAACGGAAAGAGACGCCCGAAGAAAAAGCAGATCTCCTGTTTGCCAATATTGTCTGCAAGCACTTAAAATCAAATGCCATTGCCCTGGTGAAGAATAAACAACTCATCGGCAAAGGCTGCGGACAAACCAGCCGGATTGATTCATTGCGTCAAGCATTGGAAAAAGCAAAGCAGTTCAGTTTTGACCTGCAAGGGGCCGTGATGTCCAGTGATGCTTTCTTCCCCTTCGATGATTGTGTGCGACTGGGACATGAAGCCGGTATTACCGCTTTTATACAGCCGGGCGGTTCCATCCGGGATAATGATTCGATTGATTATTGCAGCAAGCATAACCTGTCGATGATCATGACGGGGCTGCGGCATTTTAAACATTGATTATACCAACGT
>Ga0209480_10001368_pt1 | contig 17990 bp, 16 predicted proteins | sample JI61114C2DNA_FD_187501 | JGI IMG/M metagenome (GOLD analysis project Ga0209480, IMG submission 187501) | Wastewater effluent complex algal communities from Wisconsin, to seasonally profile nutrient transformation and Carbon sequestration -... | ecosystem: Engineered > WWTP > Effluent > Algae... | reverse complement strand
ACTTGCAATTAGCAAAACCTGATGGAACAATTGTAAAAGGTGAAGAAATTACCGACACCGTTACTGCGAGTAGTATCTTCTTTGAAATCGAATTTTAATTTTACCTTTAAAAAGATCGTTTTTTTTGTGAATGATCTTTTTTAAAATCTTTATATCATGAAAAAATTAGTAGTATTTTTTCTATCACTTTCGTTCGGATTTACTTTTAGTCAAGAAACGGATTCTCTCAAAATTAAAGAACTGAAAGAAGTTATTGTAGTAGGTACAAAATCTCAGTTACATGAAAAACAATCTAAAACTTTAGCTTCAGTTGACGAATTTTTGCAAAAGTCTACAAAAGTAGATTTGATTAAAAGAGGTGCCTATGCATGGGAACCAATTATTAATGGCATGACTACTGAACGAACTGTTATTACAATAGATGGAATGCGAATTTTTGGTGCTTGTACCGATAAGATGGATCCAGTTACTTCTTATGTTGAAGTTTCTAATTTATCAGAAGCTACTATTTCATCTGGACAGCAGGGCACCTGTCATGGTAATACAATTGGGGGTGCTATAAATTTAAAAAGAAGTCAAGGTAAATTTGCTAACAAAGGCTGGGACTTTGCTTTAAATTCTGGTTTTGAAACTAATAATAAACAAAAAATTATAGGTTCTTCAATTAATTTTGCTGATAGTTTGTTTTATATCGATACTGATGTCATGTTTCGAGATGCTGAAAATTATAAAGCAGGAAATAATCAAGAAATTTCGTTTTCACAATTCAGAAAGTTAAACCTTTCAACCATATCAGGGTTTCGATTTTCGAATAATAAAATTATTGAAGCTTCTATTATTTATGATAAAGCAACTGATGTGGGTTATCCAGCCTTGCCCATGGATGTTTCTTTAGCTGAGGCTTTAATTACTTCTTTAAAATTTGATTACAAACCTATTTCTAATCGAATTGATAATTGGGAAACAAAGTTGTACTACAATACAATTACTCATACTATGGATGACACTAAGCGTCCAAATGTTCCAATACATATGGATATGCCTGGATGGAGTGATACCTATGGCATATATTCTAAAGTTAATGGAAGATTGAATAAACATGATTACATGGTAAATTTGAATGGATTTTATAATCGCTCTGTGGCAGAAATGACAATGTATCCATCAGATCCAAATGAAAATTTAATGTTTATGTATACATGGCCTGATGTTCAAACTATATATTCTGGTATTTATTTGGAAGATAATTGGTTAATAAATTGTCATTCTAATTTAAAATTTACTATTTCGTTAGGTATGCATTCAAATAATGTAGCAAGTGATTTTGGGATGCAAAGTTTACAAATTTTTTATCCTGAACTTGAAGCATCAAAATCAAGGTTTCTAAAAAGCATATCAACTAATTATTCATATGATAAAAATGGATTACAATTTGGAGGTGGTTTTGGTTATGGTGAAAGAGCCCCTTTTGTTTCAGAAGGTTATGGTTTTTATCTTTTTAATAGCTTTGATAATTTTGATTATATTGGAAATCCTAATTTAAAAAATGAACAATCATTAGAAGCAAATGTTTTTTTGGGTTTTAAAAATTCTAAATGGCAAGCTAAAATAACAACTTCTTATTTTCATATTAACAATTATATCATTGGAATTCCTGATTTATCAGTTGCTCCTATGACGATTGGCGCAAATGGGATTAAAATTTATACAGCTTTAGATCACGCAACTATTTGGTCAAATGATCTAATATTTAACTATTTTATTCATGACAACTGGACTTGGAAAGGACAATTTTTGTACAACATAGGAAGAGATAATAAAAATGAAGGCTTACCATTTATGAGCCCGTTTAATTATTTAACTTCCATTACTTTTAACCAACTTAAATGGGATGCTGAAATAATTTTAAAAGGAAATACAACACAAACTGAATATAACACTTTTTATGGTGAAGATAGAACACCAGATTATGCTGTTATAAACTGTAATTTAGGTTATAAATTTAATTTTGAAAAGACTAAAGTTAAACTCAATACGGGTGTTGAGAACATATTTGATATTAAATACACTACTTATACTGATTGGAATAATATACCCAGAATGGGAAGAAATATATTTTTAAATCTAATGGTTCAATTTTAAAAGTTATTGGTTTTAGGAATTAATGTTTTAAGAATGTTTCTCCAGATTTAATTCCTAATGCCAGTTCTTCTAAATTTGTTGTTTCTAGCATATGTGCTAAATTATTTCTAATACTCTTGAACTTATCATGAACAGGACAAGGATGTTCTTCTGAACATTGAGTTAAACCTATCCCACATCCATGAAAAACGGCATCACCATCAATTGCTTCTACTATTTGAACTAAAAATGTAGTTGAAATTCGCTTTTTTGGAATATAAAAGCCTCCTTTTACACCTTTTACAGAATCAACAATCCCTGCTCTTACAACAACTTGTAAAATTTTTGCTGTAAATGCCTGTGGTGAATCAATCTCTTTTGAAATATCAACAAAGCCTATTTTTTTTTCTTCTAATGAATGACGTGCTATGAAAATACAAGCTTTGATAGCGTAGTTACATGATTTTGAAAACATAAATCCTACTAAAAATGTGAAATTAGTCGGCAAAGATAATCGGATTCTATCTAAAATTAATTGATTTTTATCATTTGATTCTCATTTAATATATTTTTTTAGGTAACTTGATTTTTCTTCAAGGATTTAAGAATCAAATAGATGATGAAATATCCCATAAAAATCATTAACAATGTGCCAAGTATTATAAATAATAATGTCCAAAGACTACTTGCTTGAGTCATTTGAGAAAAAGTACTTTTCTTTAATCCTACTTGCCATAGTGCACGTTGAATTCCCATACCAATTAATGAAATCAAAAATGTCAATAAAATAAGTTGAGTGGACCAAAAAAATAGACTATTCAATTTTAATGTTTTAATTGATAAAAAAGAGGGTTTAATAAAATAAAAACTTGCAGCTAAAATAATCATGGTGTTTATGCCTATTGTGGTTCCCATTGCATGAGCAACAGTAATATGTGTCCCATGAGTATATAAGTTGATTGCTGGTATTGACATGAGTAATGCCATGCCTAAATTTATTATAACCCAATAATCTGCTGCCATTAAAAAACGATAGGGAAAAAAATAATAATGTTGCTTGTTCTCTTTAATTTGTTTATTCCATTTGTAAAATATTCTAATGAAAAGAATCCATTCTGTCATACTAACCGCATAGGCTATGTAATGGATTATTTTTTCTGTTGGAAGTAAATAAATGTGATGTCCCCAATTGAACATTAAATTAAAAAGACCTAAAAAATAAAGTGCAAATGAGAGTTTTTGATAGGAAGTTTTATTGTCACCACTAATTTTTTCCATTAAATAAAAAGCTACACCATAAATAATTTGGTTTACAGCTCCAACTAAAGAACCATTAACCTTCCATTGAAGGGTCATATCTGCAATAAAATGTGATCGAAAATATGGAAATAACCAAAGATAGTTTTCAATAAAAGTAAAAATAAAAAATATTATTCCTGTGAGCCACATCCATTGATATACATTCCATTTTTCTTTAAATCCTAATTGATATAAATAGTAAATTAAGAAAATAATAAATGAAACAAATATTGGAACTGCCCAAATGGGATTGAATTCCCAATATTCTCTCCCTCCAAAATCACCAGTAAAGTAGCTGTAAAATATTCCAATTAAAGCTATAACCCATAAAGCTAAATGTGAGTATTGGAGCAGTTTGCTTAAAAAGGTATTTTTCCTCTTTTGGATTACAATGCTAATAAATCCCAAGCCAGCTGTTATAATTCCTAAATAAGCACTACTAACATGTAAAGGGCGAAGTGATAAAAAACCTAATACACCATTTTTAGCTTCGGTCATTTGATATGTTTCGGAAGCTAAATGTCCAAAAAATAGACCAGCTAATAATAATAAAAGTGCTATTCTGACTAAAATAATTCCTATATTTTTCATTATTTTTTTAAACTAAAAGTTCCATTAATTTCAGGTTGATATGAATTTACATCCGCCGTTCCTGAAGCATCTACATCTTTTAAAAAAGCTAAAAGTTCTCTAGTTTCATCATCTGTTAAATTAAATTTAGGCATTTGACGAACACCCGATTTAATAATTCCTTTTAAGTAGGTTTCATTTTCTTTGTTTCTGGAATATGTATTTGTTAAATCAGGTCCCAAATATCCACCTAACCCATATAGCTGATGACAAGTATGACAATTGTATTTTTGCCAAACCAATCTTCCGTTTGCAATTGATTTAGATTCCTTAGCAGGTTTTTGATAATTACTAAATAAAGGAATAGCATATATCCAAAGGCTAAATAAAAAAAAGAAACTAAATAGAATGATAAAAACTTTTCTTGGCTGTTGAAAAATGTTTAAGTTCATGGTTATAATTTAGTTTTTTTAGAAATTTTATTTCGTTTATAGCTTACAGGTAATGATTCTTTCAATATTATTTCTGCTGTTTGAATTAAATTATAAGTTTCGCACAGAAAAGGATGGTTATCATATTTTTTATATTTCATTCGAAAGCGCTTAAGCAATTCACTTACTAATTGATATGTTTTTATAATTGCTTGTTTTTCACCATAAATTGATTCATATTTCATAAACCATTGTAATTGATTTCTAAACTGTAACACTTCGTCGTGATGAATATTTTTATATATTAAAACTGCATTTTCGTTAGATTTCAATTGAGTTGTGAATACAGTACTTGTTAAGTAATCTGCTAAATCATGTGAATACACAATAGCTTCTAAAAGTGAATTTGAAGCTAGTCTATTAGCACCATGAAGTCCAGTATATGAGCATTCTCCAATTGCAAAAAGTTGTAATTTATCGGTTGCTCCTTTTTCATCTACTATAATTCCTCCACATTGATAATGTGCCGCTGGTGCTATTGGGATTAAATCTTGAGTAATGTCAAACCCTTGTTGGGAACAATAATTAAAAACTTTAGGGAATTTGTTTTTGAAGTCTTCTATTGGTAGATGTCTTAAATCTAACCATACATTTTTACCGTTTTCTTTTTTCATCTGTTCTGAAATGGCCTTTGAAACCACATCTCGAGTTGCTAATTCTCCATTTTTGTGAACTTCAAATAAAAAACGTTCGCCGTTACTATTTAATATATGTGCACCATACCCCCTAATTGCTTCAGTAATTAAAAATGCTTGACTTTTTCGAGGTTCGAACATTGCTGTAGGGTGAAATTGAATATATTTCATGTTTTGCAGGGCAACATTAGATCTTATTGCCATAGCAACTCCGTCACCAGTTGATACAAAGGGATTGGAGGTGACGCCAAAAACTTGCCCAGAACCACCAGTTGCTAAAACTGTTGCTTTAGCTTCAATTATAGTTGGTTCTCCTTTTTCGTCAAAACCTTTCAAACCTAAACAATGACCATTTTCAATAATTAAATCAGTTGCAAAAAAAGAGGTTTTTATAGTAACGTTTGGTAATTTTTCAATTAAAGGAATTAATTTAGTCTCAATTTCATATCCAGTTTTGTCTTTATGATGAACAATTCTGTTCTGAGAGTGACCACCCTCTAAGCCTAAGTCCAAACCACCTTGTGAATTTTTATCTAATTCAACACCCCATTGTAATAATTCATTTAATCGTTTTGGGGCTTCTGTAATTACATGCTGAACAACTTTTTCATCACAGAGTCCTTTTCCAGCTTTTAGAGTGTCTTCAACGTGTTGTTTATAACTATCTTTTAAGAAATCATGTACTACAGCAATTCCACCTTGAGCATAGTACGTATTACATTCATCAATACTTGTTTTACTAAGTAAAAGTATAGGTAGGTTTGGGTTTATTTCACTTAAGTATTTGGAAAGAGATAAACCTGCTAATCCTGTTCCAACAATAAGTATATCGGTTTGTATTTTTTGCATTATTCTTAATTTATAGACAACATTTTCTGAATAGGCACTAAAGCTTTTTCAATAACCGATGTGTCAATTTTTACTTCAGGTTGTTCTTTTTTTAAACAATTGTAGAGTTTTTCTAAAGTATTAACTTTCATAAAAGCACATTCGCTACATGCACAAGTATTGTTTTCTTTTGAAGGCGCTGGAATTAATGTTTTGGTTGGATTATCCAATTGCATTTGGTGTAAAATTCCCGCTTCTGTGGCTACGATAAAAGTGTCGTTTGTACTGTTTTTCACATGATTCAACATGCCTGATGTCGAACCAATGTAGTGTGCTACTTTTAAAATATGCGTTTCCGATTCAGGATGAGCAATGATGGTAGCGGTTGGATGTTTTTTATATAAGTCGATTAATTTTTCTAAAGAGAATGCTTCGTGAACAATGCAAGAACCTTCCCATAAAACCATGTCTCTTCCAGTTTCAGCAATTAAATATTTACCTAAATTTTTATCAGGAGCAAACACAATGGGTTGGTCTTCTGGAATGGAAGCAATCACTTTTTTAGCATTAGAAGAAGTGCAAACAATGTCAGTTAATTTTTTTATTTCTGCAGTGCAATTAATGTAAGTTACAACGGTATGATTTGGATATTTTTCTAAAAAAGTTTTGAATTCTTTGGGTGGACATCCATCGGCAAGCGAACAACCTGCTTTTACATCAGGAACGATTACTTTTTTATTAGGATTGACAATTTTAGCGGTTTCTGCCATGAAATACACTCCTGCAAAAACAATAATATCAGCATCCACTTGTGATGCTTTTCGAGACAATTCCAAGCTATCACCTACAAAATCCGCTATTTCTTGAATGCCTTCTTCTTGATAATAATGGGCGAGAATAACTGCATTTTTTTCTTTCTTTAGAGCAAGAATTTTTTCTTTTAAATCCGTAATTGTTTTCATTAAAGGATGTTTTTATCTTCTATATAAATAAATTTTTTAAAGTTTAAGGAAAGTCTCTCCAGTATTGAATTCACTTATCAAATCCAAAAGGGAAGTCTCTCTAAGAGTTTTCTTCAAATTTTCACGTAATGGTTTATATTTATGATGAAATGGACAAGGTTGTTTGTCGGAACAATCGTGAAGTCCTAAACTGCATCGGTCAAATAAGTCATTTCCGTCGATAGCTTTTACCAGCTGGTCTAATTTTATTTGTTTCAATTGTGCTTTTTCAATTTCAAATCCACCACCATTTCCTTTAATCGATTTTATGATGTCGGCTTTTACTAAACGCTGTAATATTTTAGCTGTAAAAGGTTCTGGCGATTCAATTTTTCTAGCAATATCCCGAATACCACAACGTTTGCCTGCAGACGATTCTGAGGCAATGTAAATTGTAGCTCGTATGGCATATTCACAGGTTTTCGAAAACATATTTAAAATTTACACAAAGTTAGGCATTTTAAATCATCGAATTATGATTTTAGTCATATTCTGATGAATATCCTTTTCCGAAATAGATTGCGAATCGGGGAGTGGTGCAATGGTGTTTTGATAGTTTCTAAAGTTTTGAATGAAATAGGTTTTATCGTAACCTAATTCTACTAAAACGTTTTGCATCGAAGCAATATCTTCAGGATTTAGTAAAGAAGAATGATATGTAGTACGAATTTCAAACGGAATAGAACTATTCTGAAGTAATTCAAAGCAAGAAATGAATTGTGAATAAAAATCCGATTTTGTAATAGCAAAAAATTTCTCTTTGGGGCCTTTAAAATCCAAAGCTACATAATCAATAAGCTTTTCTTTAATTAGTTTTTCAAGTACTTTAGGCTGACTTCCATTGGTATCCACTTTAATTAAAAAACCTAAATTTTTGACTAATTTGATGATGGGTATAATGTCTTTATGAATCAAACATTCTCCACCACTAAACACAACAGCATCTAACAGATTTCTTCTGGTTTTTAAAAACGAAAAGATTTCGGAAAAGTAAAACAGGCCTTTCCCGAAAACTATTTCTGGATTGTAACAATAATCACATTTCATATTACACCCTGCAAACCATAAGATACAAGCTGATTTATCAGGATAATCTAATAGGGTGAAGGGTGTAAAACTATGAATTGCTTTTTTGTTAAAAAAATCAGGAGTTACATTCTCTAAAATGGGTACGTTGTTTGTGTTCACCTTTTTTTCCAATATTAAAACTTTCTACGGGTCTGTGATAGCCCATTACTCGTGTGTAAACCAAACATTTGGTTCTCTTTTCATTATGTTGAAGCAAGGCTTCAGTCGTTTTTGTTTGCATAAGATGTTGTTTTTAAGGTTGCTAATAATTCTTCGTCACATTTAGGACAATATTCGTGTTCGCCATTTAAATAGCCGTGTTTCGGACAAACGCTAAAAACAGGAGTCACCGTGATGTAAGGCAATTTGAAATTGGTAATTACTTTTTTAACAAAATTGCGACACGCTTCTACCGAACTCAATTTTTCATTCATATACAAGTGTAAGACCGTTCCGCCAGTGTACTGACATTGTAAATTGTCTTGCAACAACAAAGCTTCAAACGGATCTTCTGTATAATCTACTGGCAATTGTGAACTATTGGTATAGTAAATATTTTCACCTTCTCCTGCTTGAATGATGTTGGTATAACGTTTCTTGTCTTCCTTAGCAAAACGATATGTCGTACCTTCAGCTGGTGTAGCTTCCAAGTTGTATAAATTGCCTGTTTCTTCTTGATACGCTCTCATTTTGGTTCGGATGTGTTCCAAAATTTCAGTTGCGAATACCATTCCGTAATCGGAAACAATGTCTTCTTTTCCATCGGTGAAGTTTTGAATCATTTCATTAATACCGTTTACGCCAATTGTGGAGAAGTGATTTCTGAAATGTGGCAAATAACGTTTGGTATAAGGGAATAATCCTCTATCATACATTTCCTGAATAAAAACACGTTTTTTCTCTAAAGTAGCTTTCGAAATTTCTAACAAACGATCTAAATCGGAATATAATTTGGCTTTATTGCCTTTGTTTAGATAACCTAATCTTGCCATGTTGATTGTTACCACACCAATGCTTCCCGTCATTTCCGCACTACCGAATAAACCGTTGCCTCTTTTTAATAATTCACGTAAATCGAGTTGTAAACGACAGCACATGCTTCTTACGGCATTCGGTTTGTAGGCGTTTGGATTTTCAATTTTATTGCCGTTTTCATCATACATATATTGACTACCAATGAAATTCTGGAAATAAGACGAACCGATTTTAGCTGTATTTTCGAAAAGAATATCTGTGTTTTCTCCGTACCAATCAAATTCTTCGGTAATATTAACTGTTGGAATAGGGAAGGTGAAGGGTTGTCCATGCGCATCGCCTTCAGTCATAACGGTATAATAGGCTTTGTTGATGAGATTCATTTCTTTTTGAAAATGTTCGTAACGCATTTCGGTTATATCAGAAACGCCTCTTTCTTGTACTCTTTGTATAAAGTCATCATTGTTAATTCCTTTGAAAAGATGTTGTTCATTTCGAGTCGGAATTTGCTCTTTTAAATCGTCTGGAACTACCCAATCCAAAGTAATATTCGTAAACGGCGATTGTCCCCATCGTGCTGGAACATTCAAATTGTAAACGAAACTTCGAATCGCTTTTAAAACATCTTCATACGCTAAATTATCTTTGAAAACATAAGGAGCCAAATACGTATCAAAAGAACTAAAAGCCTGAGCACCTGCCCATTCGCTTTGTAAAATTCCTAAAAAATTGGCCATTTGCCCTAATGCTTCTCTAAAATGATTAGGTGGTCTGCTTTCCACTCTGCCTCGAACACCATTAAAACCTTCATTTAATAAAACACGTAAACTCCAACCCGCACAATAACCCGTTAAGCAATCTAAGTCGTGAATGTGAATATCTCCATTACGATGTGCGTAGCCTTCTTCTTTAGAATAGACTTTGTCTAACCAATAATTCGCAATTATCTTTCCTGCGACATTATTCACTAAACCTGCGTTAGAATACGAAGTATTAGCGTTAGCATTGATGCGCCAATCGGTTTGGTTGGTGTATTCTTCTATGGTTTGAGTACTGTCAACATAAGTGGTGTCATCGTTCAAGCCTAATACGTGTTCGCGTTGAAGTTTTCGTGTATGACGAAACAACATGAAAGAACGCATTACTTCATAATGTCCATATTCGTAAAGTGTTTTTTCAATTTTATCTTGTATATCTTCAACTGCCCAAGTGTCTTGATGTGACAACAATTGGAACACGGTCTCAATAACTTTTAGATTTAAAGTTTCGCTTACACTGGCAAAAGCTTTTGTAATGGCTTCTTCTATTTTGAAAGTTTCAAAGGGTAAATACGTGCCGTTTCGTTTGATTACAAATTTGTCCATATTGCAGAATTTTATTGTGGTATGGAGCAAATTTAGATATTAAAAAGACTTTTTAGTCTTGTTTGAATAAATAATAATCAACAATTTAATATGCATTTTGTTAATAAATATTTATTTAAAAAACGAATAGTATCTTAATATATAAAGTAATGTGTAAATTTTTAAAGAAGGAATAAAAATATTAAAACTAGATTTTACTTGTTTAAAAACATTAATTTCTTTTTGTATTGTATTTTTTTGTCTATATTTGCAACATAATAAAAGTAAACGATTCCGTAAACGTTTTTACTTTATAAGTGGTAAATAAAATATTTAGGTTATTGATTTTCAGGGTTTTAATTTTTAATTAAAAAAAGTTTTTAAACTCATAACCCGAAGGTCACAGGTTCGAGTCCTGTTCCCGCTACTAAGGAACTCCAATTGAAAGATTGGAGTTTTTTTATACCTTTACTTTTCAGTAAAATCAATACTTCTCTTGAAATCAACCTTTCTAATAAATCTCATAAATTAATAAGGTGAGGCATACAATTAGGGTTGCAACTTTTTAAAATTGGGTTGCAAAAAGGCTAACATTTGGGTTGCATATCTAAATTCTATGGGTTGCATATCTAAAATTTCAATAATAACTAATAAACTATCTAATGACAACACAACCAATTAAAATATTGTTTGTGATTTCTGCTGCAAGAAAAAACAAAAAAGGATTAGTTCCATTAGTTTGCAGAATCACATATCTAGGTAAAAGAAAGCCATTTGCAACAGGTATATTTGTTAATCCAGATAATTGGAACAACACATTACAAAAAGTAGTTCCTCCTGATGTAGGTAACACTCAAATAAACACTCAACTGAGCCTGATTAAACAAGAAATTAATCAGGCTTTTTTATTTCTACAAGTTCAGAATGATGATTTTGATGTAGATGATATTTACCTAAAGTATAAGGGTGAAGATGTAAAACCAGCTAAGTCTTTGATGGAAGTTTTTGAATTACATAATTTAAGAATGGAAAAGTTGATAGGTAAAGAGTATTCAAAATCTGCACATTCAAAATTTATTGAAGCCAAACAGCATACTGAGGATTTTCTGTTACACATTGTATCAAGAATGGAATTTACAAGCTAAAAATAGCTTAAAAGGATTGTATTCTTTGGTAAATAGATTTTAAAATAATTGTTGTGAAAATATCGGGAAAAATTAAAATAAAAAATCGTAATTACTTATAAATAAGGTAATTACGATTTTTAAAAGTGGAGTCGGAGAGAATCGAACTCTCGTCCAAACAAGCAATCAAAAAGATTTCTACACGCTTAGTTTCTTCTTAAATTTTCGACCAAAAGCAAGGCTAGAAACTGCCACTCTTTGCTTAGCTCTATCAGTGTCAGAACGGATTTAAAGCATTACCGTTCCTAGGTTTACTTTTACGGTTCTCCTAAACCAACCGCCATAAACCAAGGCTTTTGAGGAGAATCCAGCTTTCCTACCTAGTAGGAACATGGCAAATCTTACTATAATTCAGATTAAGCAGCTAAAGCGTAATTATTTTCGCCGTTTATAGGTTCGTACATTTGGATTTACGAGCTAAACATACAATGCTCGACGTGCTTACTAATTAATTCCACCCGCTGTCAAAACCAGTCGACCCCATTGTGAAAATTTAAATTTTTCAAAAAGTAAATTTCGACTAAAAATCCAAACAAAAATACTATTATTTTTTCAAATAAAAAAATGTTTGCAATACCATTTATAAAAGTTAAATTTGTAACATAAATTAATAATGTAGTTATAAAAAAATATGAAATTCGGAATTATTAAAGAAAGAAAAAATCCGCCAGATAGAAGAGTGGTTTTTACCCCAGATGAATTGGTTAGATTGCAATCTAGATATTCTGAAGCAGTTATAAAAGTTGAAAGTTCAGATATACGTGTCTTTTCTGACGAACAATATCAAAGTTTAGGCATTAAGGTTGTTTCAGATGTAACTGATTGCGATGTTCTTTTTGGTGTAAAAGAAGTACCAATTGAAGCTTTAATTCCGAATAAAAAATACTTTTTCTTTTCGCATACTATTAAGAAGCAACCATATAATAGAAAATTATTGCAAGCAATTCTTGATAAGAATATTGAATTGTATGATCATGAAACAATTGTTGATTCAACTAATAGAAGATTAATTGGCTTTGGAAGATATGCAGGAATTGTAGGTGCTTACAACGGAATTAGGGCTTTTGGAATAAAATATGATTTATTTGCTTTAGCTAAAGCCGAAACTTTAAGTGGAAAAGACGAGTTAATTGAGCGCTTAAAAAGACAAACGCTTCCAAATATTAAAATTGTTCTTACAGGTCATGGAAAAGTAGGAATGGGTGCAAAAGAAATTTTGGACGGAATGAAAATTAAGCAAGTTTCCGTTATTGATTTTTTTGAAAAAAAGTACTCAGAACCAATTTATGTTCAAATTGATATTTTGGATTACAATAAAAGAATCGATGAACAAGTTTTAAATAAAGAAGATTTCTATAATAATCCACAAGATTATATCTCAGACTTTGGTCGTTTTACGAAAGTGGCTGATGTTTTTATAGCAGGACATTTTCACGGAAATGGAGCACCTGATATTTTGACTCGTGAAATGCTTCAGGCACCTGATAATAAAATTCAAGTAGTAGCAGATATTTCATGTGATATAAATGGTCCAGTGGCTTGTACTTTAAAAGCTTCAACTATAGTAGAACCATTTTTTGGCTATTTACCAAGTGAACACAAAGAAGTTCCATATACACATCCAGCTTCTATTATGGTAATGTCAGTAGATAATTTGCCTTGTGAATTACCAAGAGATGCTAGTCAAGGTTTTGGTGAAATGTTTATGCAACATGTAATTCCAGCTTTTTTTAATGGCGATAAAGATGGTATTTTGGAAAGATCTAAAGTTACCGAAAATAGGAAATTGACATCACGTTTTGCTTATCTGCAAGATTATATTGATGGAAAATAAATGAAAAGATCAGAACATTCGCTTTTAAACTTTCAAGATTAATTCTCTGTAATTATTATCGACACAGGTTTTGAGGCATTCCTTGTCTTTAGATTTTTTGACTGTTGTTTCATTTTCTAGATTGACAACTATCATTGATTTATACGCCTAAAAATAATTGGCTAGAGCTTAAGCAATGAAATGAATACTGAAGAAAACCTTATTACTACTAGGAAAATATCATTAGAAACAGAGATGTTTAAGTTGACTTAATCTTTTATTCAGACAGAAGGGTTCAATATACAAACAACAAATTTGAAAATGTTTTAGAAGTATATAAAATAATTCGAAACATAAGTAGAAAAGGAAATTGTTGAAATAATGCAGTTGCTGAGTGCTTTTTTTAAAGTATTAAAAAACGAATTAATTTATTGGTAATAAACTGATTTTTAGCATATAAATGGAAGTTTGTTTTTTGAATTTATAGGAATTTGGTACAACAAAAAAAGATGCCATGGTACACTGAATTACAAAATAATTTAATAAATTTTTTAAAAAAAATATTTACAAAAGTGTTGCTTAACTTAAACTTCATATTTTTATTTGCATATTCGTGTCTAGACGTAGTTTTAAAGGGAGTTTTTATATCTTGCAAACTCAAAATTTTATTCAAATCCATCTAAAATAGTTTTTATGAGATCCATAATTTTTATTGCTTTTATATTTTTCTGCTTTACAGGTATGATTTTTTCGCAAAAAATGATTAAACATATTGTAGTTGAAGGCGAATCTTTTTATTCAATTGCTAAAAAATATAAAATAACTGAGTCTGATATTTATGAATTGAATCCAAAGACAAAAGGAACATTATTACAATTAAAAACGGTTTTATTAATTCCTAGCAAGAACTCTAAGAACGAGAATAAAAAGAAAAAAAATACTTCAAAAAATATTGAAGTTACAGAAATTCATGTTGTTGAAACAGGCGAATCGTTATATAAAATTTCTAAAGAATACGGAATTTCTTTAGAAAAATTAAAAGAACTTAATCCAACTATAAACCCAGAAGTTATTCAAATAGGTGATAAAATTACAACCATCTCATCTAAAAAAGAAGTGATTGATGTGGCTCCAAAAAAAGTTGAAAACCCACAAGAAATGCTAATTGAAGTTATTTCTGTTGACTGTGAAGATGAATTGGGAAATAAAATTCATACGGTTCAAAAAGGTGAAACTTTGTACAAAATTGCGAAAAAATACAAAATTAAGTTGAACGATTTAAAAGAGTTGAATGAAGGAGTTGTTGAAAATATTCAGGAAGGATATCAATTAATTATTAAAGTTGGAACAGCTGAATTGACTAAAGTAATTTCAGAAACGAAAGAAATAGTTGAAGCGAAACCACTTTCTTTAGAAAACATGTCAAAAGCTGAATTCTTAATTGTAAAAGCATCTGAATATATAGGAACACGTTATCGTGGAGGAGGAACAACCAGTGCAGGTTTCGATTGCTCAGGTTTAATATTAGCAACGTATAAGCACATTGATATAATTTTGCCACGTTCTTCGGGTTCAATGGCAATTGGTGCAGGCGTACGAGTAGACAGAAATCAAGCTCAAAAAGGCGATTTGATTTTCTTTACTACAAATGGAAGAGGAGGTATCAACCACGTTGGAATGATTACGGAGGTTTTAGACGATGAAATAAAATTTATTCATTCTTCGGTTCAAGCGGGTGTAATTATATCATCTACAAAAGAGCCTTATTATTCAAAAAGATTTGTTCAAATTAATAGGGTATTAACGGAATAGCTCTATGTATGATGTTTTAATTTGGCATAATTTAGTATTTTAATTACACCCAACGGGTTAAGTAGATTACTTTAATAACAGCTATTCTATTAATCGTATATAAAAACTAAATAATTTAAAAAGATATAAAATACGAAAATTGAAGTTCTCACAAGAATTAGAAGTCTTAATTATCAAAGATATAGTATAAAAAAGTAGAGGAAATCTCAACAAAGTATATAACATCTACTTATGGAGCTTTGCTCGAACAGGCGGAGCAATTCTTAAAGCAATTCAAAACAGGTGAAGGTCAAAACAGTTTTCTTGTCCAATTACAAAAACGTGGCTTAACTTAAACTGTAATTTTTATTTGCATATCCAAAAAAAAATATATTTTTGAGATGCTTAAAAGATGGATAATGAAGTTTCAGTAGTTAATCGTTCCAAGGTTTCTAAACCATAAAATGAATTTCCTTTTTTGTTTAATTTCGGACTCCAAACGGCTACAGTGTAATTATTTGGAAAAACGGCAACTACACCACCTCCAACACCACTTTTTCCAGGAAGTCCAACTTTAAAAGTAAATTCGCCAGCTTGATCATAAAAACCACACATTTGCATTAAGGCATTCATGCGTTTGCATTGACTGGAAGATAAAAATAATTTATCGCTTTTTGGAATTGCACCATTATTAGAAAAAACCTGAAAACATTTTGCTAAATCAACACAATTCATTTCAATTGAACATTGATTGTAATAGAAATCTAAAACATCTTCGGGTTTATTCTTGATATTATTAAATGATTTGATAAAGTTTACCAAAGCAGCATTTCGGTAACCCAATTTTTTTTCAGATTGTGCTACATTTTTGTTATAATTGATGTTTGTATTTTCGGTTAATTCTTTCATAAAATCAAGAAAAAAGGCTTTTGGATTTTTAAAATGTTCCAACATTAAATCGGCAATAACTAGAGCACCAGCATTGATAAACGGATTTCTTGGAATGCCATTTTCGTTTTCCAATTGCACTAATGAGTTAAACGAATTTCCAGAAGGTTCGTAACCCACACGTTTCCATAAATCGTTTCCGATTTTAGAAAAAATAAGCGAAGTCGTAATAACTTTTGAGATACTTTGAATCGAAAAATTTTCCGAGGCATCACCTTTTGTAAATACATTTTGATGTTTATCAACCAATGCAATTCCAAATTTGTTAGCATCAATTTTTGATAATTCTGGAATGTAATCGGCTACTTTTCCGGTGTTTTCAATTTGGATAACTTCGTTATAGATTCCGTCTAAAATATCTTGAAACGCCATAAATCTAATTTTGGTAAAAGTAATTAAAATCATTTGATTTACAATTCATCCTCAAAAAATGACAGTTGGGTTACTTTCAATTTTTAATTTTATTTTTCAGTTGCAACTTTGCTTTATCAAAATAAAATAATTAAATAATAGAAATTATGATAAAAATTATCACTATCATCGCATTATTTGTAGCTTCATTAGTAAGTGCACAAATACAATTTGAACAAGGAATGGGTAAAGCGTTACAAACTTGGAAAGAAGGAAGACCATTAGAAGCAGTTGCACAATTAGAACGAATTGCTTCGGTTGAAAAAACAAATTGGTTGCCAAATTATTACATCGCATTAATAAACACTACACAAGCTTTTGGTGAGCAAGACAAAACTAAAATGTTATCGTTGATTGAATCGGCTCAAAAAGCACAAGACGTTTGTAACGATTTAACAATAGACAATCCAGAGGTTTTAGTTATGCAATCTATGATTCACACGGCTTCTATTGTTTATGATCCAACGACAAACGGACAAAAATTATCGGGTGATGTAATTTACATTTTAAATAAAGCCTACAAAATTGCTCCTAAAAATCCGAGAGTTGTGTTTCAAAAAGCTTCATTTGAAATTGGTATGGCACAATATTTTGGACAAGATACGAAACCAATGTGTGCCCAAATTGAAAAAGCAATAGAACTTTTTGCTACTTTTAAACCTGAAACCGCTTTGCATCCAAACTGGGGATTGGATAGAGCACAAGAAGCTATAAAAGCCTGTAAATAAAATTTTAAATGAGATATTCAAGAGAAATAGTTAAAGCAATATTGATTGGAATTGTAATTTTTGCAATACTTCAAGGCGTAAATTTGTTAATCAGTAGAAGTTTACCAAGCCTTATGGTATTAAAATGGAATTTCATTTTTACGATGTTGTATAGTGTGGTGCTTTATTTTGCCAATGCTTTAATTTTTATTCAATTAGATAAATATTTTGAAAAGAACCGATTTAATTTAAAGCGATTAGTAATCGGATTTTTAGCATCTTTTTTAGTTTCGGGATTGGTCATTTTTCTTTTGAGAATGTTGGAAGACGTTGGATTTGAAAACAAAACAATTAAAGAATTTATTCAAAATGAAATGCCTGCTAATTATATTGTAGCAATGGTGATTACGATTATTGTTTCGTTAGTAATGCACTTGGTTTATTTCTATAAAGCCTATCAGGAAAACAAGCTAAAAGAACAAAAAATTATTGCAGGAACGGCTTCGGCACAGTTTGAAAGTTTAAAAAACCAAATCGATCCTCATTTTTTGTTTAATAGTTTGAATGTATTGAGTTCGTTAATCGAAGAAGATCCCGAAAGTGCTCAAAAATTCACGATTTCGCTTTCAAAAGTATATCGCTATGTTTTGGAGCAAAAAGACAAAGAATTGGTTTCGGTTGCAGAAGAATTAAAGTTTGCCAAAACCTATATGAATTTACTAAAAATGCGATTTGAAAACAGCATTACATTTGAAATTCCAGAAGGTTTTGATAATGAAGAAGCAAAAGTAGTCCCATTATCATT
>Ga0209480_10001366_pt1 | contig 18009 bp, 13 predicted proteins | sample JI61114C2DNA_FD_187501 | JGI IMG/M metagenome (GOLD analysis project Ga0209480, IMG submission 187501) | Wastewater effluent complex algal communities from Wisconsin, to seasonally profile nutrient transformation and Carbon sequestration -... | ecosystem: Engineered > WWTP > Effluent > Algae... | reverse complement strand
CAAGTAATTCCTGTGCCAGTAAGGAAAATATTTTTTTACCCTCCGTAGTATCCGTAGCCAGGTCTATGCCAAAATAACGGCTGAGCACCCGGAATACATTTCCATCCACCACCGCATAGGGTAACTTAAAAGCAAAAGAACCAATTGCGGCGGCGGTATAAGGACCGATCCCCTTCAGTTGCAGGATCTCTTCATATTGATCAGGGAATACCCCTTTCTTTTCCTTTACAATAAATCGCGCGGTGGTCAGCAGGTTTCTGCATCGTGAATAATAGCCGAGACCTTCCCAGCATTTGAACACTTTTTCGTCTGGTGCTTTCGCCAGTTGTTGAATAGTTGGAAAAGTCCGGATAAAATTTTTGTAATAAGCAAGCCCTTGTTCCACCCGGGTTTGTTGCAGTATGATCTCGCTGATCCAGATCCGGTAAGGGTCTTTTTCCCCTTTCCAGGGCATTTCCCGGGTATTCTGCTCCCGGTTCCATTCAAGTAATCCCTTGGTAAAGGCTTTTTTGGACAGGCTTGAGGGGGGTGTAAACATGAAAAAAGGGGCTTTCGCTGGTTTCGGGGGTTAAATATCCGGGATTTTGGGAAAAATCTCCGGATTAGAAGAAAAAAAATATTCCTATTTAGTTGACTATCATCTAATTTTGTTCTAAATTGGTCTTTGTAAACCAATTAAACCCATCAAAAATGAGAAAAGCCGACCTGGTAAATCAGATTTCTGAAAAAACAGGCATACCCAAGGTAGATGTGCTTGTTACTCTTGAAACTATGTTTAAAGAAGTAAAGGACACCCTTGCTGCCGGCGAAAATATTTATATCCGTGGCTTTGGCAGTTTTATTACCAAGAAAAGAGCTGCTAAAATCGGTCGTAATATTAAAAAGAATATAGCTGTTCATATACCTGAGCATTATATCCCTGCCTTTAAGCCCGCCAAAGAGTTTGTAGCAGAAGTGAAAAAGCTGAAAGAGCCCAAACCTGATGCCGGACCTGGAGAAGATGCTGAATAAGCCGCTTAAATAATCCTTCCACATTTAACCGCATATCAGGGCGTTTGAGGTACTTTTGCATCCTGAAATTTTTGATTTGTGAAGAAACCTCAATGGATTACACTCGTTGTAGCAGGATTGCTGACTTTAGTCATTTTTAAGTTTGCACGGATTACTCCTGTAAACAAACCTGCTTTAGCTGCTGATAATCAGCAGCATTCTGCAGATGATGGCCATGATCACGGTCCGGCAGCATCCACTTTTTCAATCGACACTTTATTATTACAAGCCAAAAAAAACCTGACCCCCAATCAACTGATCTGGATCAATAATCTGGAGAACAGTATAACCCGGGGTGATGTTAAAGGTCAGCAACTCAATGTCTATCACCAATTATCGCATTTCTGGAAAGACTCTGCACGGTTCTTTGAGCCCTATGCCTGGTATGAAGCAGAAGGAGCAAGATTGGAAAATTCGGAAAAAAGCCTGACCTTTGCAGCCCGCTTATTTTTGGATGACCTGCAAAACGACCAATTGGACAACCGGAGGATGTGGAAAGCATTGCAGGCCAAAGATTTGTTTGAACGTTCTTTGAAGATTAACCCGGATAATGATTCCGCAAAAGTTGGGCTCGGCGCCTGTTACCTTTTTGGCAATATCACTTCCAATCCCATGGAAGGCATCGCCAAAATCAGGGAAGTGGTACAGAAAGACAGCACCAACGTATATGCACAGCTGACCCTGGTAAAAGGGTCTATGTTATCCGGACAATTTGATAAAGCGATCAGCCGTTTAGAGACGGTGATAAAGCTTCAGCCGGGAAACTGGGAATCCCACCTGCTGATGGCTGATCTCTATGAACGTAAAAGGGAATTCAAAACCGCGATCAGCTGGTATGAAAAAAGCCTCAGCCTGATTAATATGCCCGAAATAAAAGTGGCCGTAAAACAGCGGATTGAAGACCTGAAGAAAGAGGATAAGTAAACTTATTATAAACAAGTATTTAAATTCATTTGATTATGCCTTGTGGTAAAAAAAGGAAGCGTCATAAAATTGCGACGCATAAGCGTAAAAAAAGACTGAGAAAGAACCGTCATAAGAAGAGGAACAAGTAAGGTGTTAGGGGAATAGGAATTGGGAAATGGGAATTGGGAAACAGGCACGGCCGACTCCCCGAACCCCATTTCCTAATTACAATTTCCTAATCCCCTATTTCCAAATTCCTTTTTTCAGTTCACCGGTTGTTTCGCCGTATTCGTTTGCACCCCGCCCAGATTAACCCGCAAATTTTCTACAGGTACAACCCCGCATTCCATACGGATGCCTGGCAACTGGTGTTTACAGCACTAAGGTGTTTCATTTATGTAAGCTGTAATGAACAAAGAACTAATTATCAATGCGGCTCCTCAAGGTGTTGAAATCGCCTTGCTGGAAGACAAGAAGCTGGTAGAACTGCATAACGAAAAAACGGATGCACGTTTTGCTGTGGGCGACTTATATCTCGGAAAAGTCAAAAAACTGATTCCGGGACTGAATGCGGCTTTTGTGGATGTGGGTTTTGAAAAAGACGCCTTCCTTCACTATACCGACCTGAGCCCCTATGCCAAATCCCTCCTGAAGTTCACTACTATGTGTATGAACAACAAATCGGAGCAGGGACTGGATTTCGGCAAATTCACGATTGAACCCGAGATCGTAAAAACCGGAAAGATCAATGAAGTGCTCGGTGGTAAGCCGCATATACTCGTTCAGATTCTCAAAGAACCCATTGCTGCCAAAGGCCCGCGCCTCAGCTGTGAAATTTCATTGCCAGGCCGTTTCGTGGTACTCACCCCCTTTAATGATATTGTAGCGGTTTCAAGGAAGATTCATTCTTCTGAAGAAAGAAAACGCCTGCAGAAAATTGTGGAAGCGATCAAATCCAAAAATTTTGGGGTGATCGTACGGACTGCCGCGGAAGGAAAGAATACCGCCGAACTGCATGAAGACCTTTCTGCACTGGTGGAAATGTGGGAAACCATCCAAACCAATCTTAAAGGGGCGGTGGCTCCGGCCAAGATCCTCAGTGAGCAGACCAAGACCACCAGTATACTACGCGACCTGCTCAACGAAGATTTCAACCGGATCGTGGTAAACGATAAAACGATTTTTGCGGACACCAAAAGCTATATCCAGCGGATCGCACCGGATAAAGCGGATATCATTTCCTTTTATCAGAACGGATCGCCCATTTTCGACTCCTTTGGTATCACCAAACAGGTGAAATCATCCTTTGGTAAGACGGTTAACCTCAACAGCGGTGCGTATGTGATCATTGAACATACAGAAGCCCTGCATGTAATCGACGTAAACAGCGGTTATAAAAGTGTGAGCAATAACCAGGAACAAAATGCCATGGAGACCAACCTGGAAGCCGCGGAAGAAATTGCCCGCCAGTTGCGCCTGCGTGACCTGGGGGGTATTATTGTGGTGGACTTCATTGATATGAAGCTACCCGATAACAAGCGGAAGCTGGTGGAGAAAATGGAAGAGTTCATGAGTACTGACCGGGCCAAGCACGCGGTACTGCCGATCTCTAAATTCGGTCTGATGCAGATCACCCGGCAGCGGATGAAACCGGAAGTGAACATCAATACACAGGAAGTCTGCCCCAGTTGTAATGGCACCGGTAAAATATCATCCACCCTTTTACTGGAAGATGAAATTGAAAAGAACCTCAGTTACCTGATCACCCATAAAAACGGCAACCTCAAACTGGTGGTGCACCCGATCTTATACTCCTATCTTTCCAAGGGCTGGCCATGGAATACCAAGATGGCCAAATGGAAACGGAAGTTTGGGCAGAAAACAAGACTCGAACAGGACAGCAACTATCATCTTACCGAGTATAAGTTTTTCGATAAGCATGATGAAGAGATTAAGATGAATTGACCGGGCATTAAATTTTTTGAAGGGCTGTTGCTGAAAAGCGACAGCCTTTTTTCATGGTGAGTAGTGAATGGTGAGTGGTGAGTAGCCCGGGAAGATTCGTTTGTGGCAGATGCAGGCTGAGAGAGGGAATGAGACTCCTCCTTCGTCGGAATGAAAATGTTTCTTAGTATTACCCACTCACCATTCACCACTCACCACTCACCATTCACTACTCACCAAAAAAAAGAGGCTGCCCTTTTCAAGACAGCCTCTTCTATAAAGATGATGATCAGCTATTAGTAGCCGGAGTTCTGTGCCAGTGTGCCACGGGAGGCATCCACTTCCCGCTGGGGAATGGGGAATACCATTTTGTCAGCATTGTAGGCAAATCCATCGGCGCTTAATTTAAGCCGCTTCAGGTCATGCACCGCATGCCCTTCATGCGCCAGTTCCAGTTTTCTTTCAGCCAGGATATCGGCTAAAACAACTGAACCTAAGGAAGACAGACCAGCCCTTGTGCGAATCCGGTTTACATCATTTACCGGACTGTCGCCAATAGAAGTGCTGGAACGTAAGTTGGCTTCGGCACGGGTGAGGTAAAGTTCGGCCAGGCGGATAACCGGCAGTACTTTATACTGTTGCTGCCATTTGCCGCTACGGGTATCACCTGCACCAGAGTAAAATAAATCAAGACGCTCATCACCGCTGCTGTATAATGCCAGGTGACTTGCCTGGATGGATACATCCCCATCACGGCCACCAAATTCAGGAATAGACCAGAACAGGTGCATATCATTGGAACCATCCTGCGCACTTAACTGGATAGCGAAGAGGTATTCAGCTACATTTGAACTGTTGTTGAATGCAGCCGCGTAAGAAGAGACCAGGCTTTTCCCGTTGGCCGTTGCTACGGTAATCCCGCGGTTTGCGGCATCTCTTGCGTCAGCAAAACGTTCCATCTGCAGGTATACACGGGAAAGCATGGCAGAAGCTGCCGGCTTGGTGGCATACACTGAATTGGTATTGGGCAGCAGGTTCTCCGCTTCGGTTAAGTCGGCCAGGATCTGGGTATATACCTGCTCCACCGTGCTGCGGGCCACAAAAGAACTCTGATCAATACCCCGGGTAGGTGTCAGGATCAGGGGTACGCCCGGATTAGCGGTAACTGATCCTGCACTATACGGTTTTGCGTACAGTTTGATCAGTTCAAAATACAGGGCACCACGCATAAACAGCGCTTCTCCCTTTACCCGGTTTTGGTCAGCCGTAGCTACCACATCTACTGCACTCAAAATATTGTTGCAGATATTGATATTGGTATACGCACTCAGCCAGGTATCACGTACATAACTATTAGTGGTGAGGATGGACTTCAGCCAGATTTCGCGGGGTTGGTTAAATGTACCTTCCCAACGGATCTCGCCGTCGGCTGCCAGCAGTTCAGAATAAAGAAAAAGGCTGCCACCATAGAGATCGCCGTTACTCAGTGCGTCATACGCTCCATTCAGCACTTTTTTGACATTGGCGTCAGAGCTAAGGGCTACTTCCTCCGCCACACTCTGCTGCGGAAGCAGATCCAGTTTTTTATCACAGGAAGCGAAACTCACTCCCAGTGCGATGAATATCGAAATATATTTTTTCATAATTGAGTTCATTTAAAGGATTAGAATCCGAGGTTAATACCAAATGTCATGGATTTGATCTGGGGGGCTGCATAGAAATCACCACCCTGGTTACGGTTATTGGCACGGTAATCAGTATTCACTTCAGGATCCCATCCGGAATAATTGGTAAAAGTAGCCAGGTTAACACCCGTCAGGTAAATACGGGCTGAACGGATCTTCAGTTTATTCAGCAGTTTGCTGTCTACATTATACGCCAGTGTAATGTTTTTCAGACGTACATAAGAAGCATCCTCCACATAGCGGCTGGAAGCGCCAATCCCGTTACCATAGCCAAGACGAAGCTGGGGCACATTGGTTACATCACCGGGATTCTGCCAGCGGTTCAGCTGATCGGTGGTCTGGTTATCAAACCAGTCAAAGCTGGCTGACATAAAACCACCGGCTCCATTCATCACCTGGTTGCCAAATACACCCTGGAAAAGAACAGAAAGCTCAATGCCTTTATAGCTGAAGGTGTTGTTCAGACCGCCGATCCAGTCGGGGTTGGGATTACCTACTACAAAATCACCGGCATCATTGTAATCATTGGTAGTGTTTTTGCCGTCGGGCAGGTAGTACAGGGCATCACCGTTGGCAGGATCGGCACCGGCAAACTTAGGACCGTAAAACACTCCGATCGCTTCCCCTACAATCAGGGAGTTCATATAACGGCCATCATTACCCGGAATCAGGCTCTGATCACCATCGAGCTTAATTATTTTGTTAGTATTCTTAGAAAGGTTAAAGCTGGAATTCCATTTGAACGCTTTCGTGTTTACGTTTACGGAATTCAGCACAAACTCGATCCCTTTGTTCTGCATGGAACCTATATTCACCAACTGAGTGGCAAAACCGGAAGTTCCAGGAACGGGTACATTGTAAATCAGGTCACGGGTATCCCGTACATAATAATCGATTTCACCGGAGATACGGTTGTTGAACAAACCGAAGTCGATACCGATATCGGTCTGTGCTGATTTCTCCCATTTCAGTTCGGGATTAGCGAGCTGTGTGGGTACCAGTCCGGATATGTTATTGTACTTGGCAGCACCCCAGAGACCGAGCTGGGCAAAGTCACCAAAACCGGCATCATTACCTGTTAATCCATAACTGGCGCGCAGTTTCAGGAAGCTGAGCCATTTTACACTGCTCAGGAAGTTTTCCTGGGAAAGAATCCAGCCGGCAGAAGCAGCCGGGAAGAAGCCATATTTATTTTCTTTACCAAAACGGGATGAACCATCAATACGGCCGCTCAGGGAGACCAGGTATTTATTCATCAGTTTGTAGTTCGCACGGGCAAAATAAGAGAGAATGGCAGACTCAATGGTTGACGTAGAACCACCGGTGATACGACCGGCACTGGCCAGTTTCTTCAGGGCGTTTACGGGGAAGTCTTCACCGGAAACAAAAGACTGGTCAGTTGTAAAACTCTGGAATGACATACCGGCTGTAGCGTCGATATCATGTACCCGGTTTAAAATTTTTGCAAAGCTCAGATAGTTATTGGTATTATAGTTCACTCGTCTGAACCAGGTGGCTTCACCATATCCATTGGTGGACTGACCAATAATAGTACGGTTACCAAAGAAACGGTCATCACTCTGGCTTTGTACATCCAGGCCAAACTCTGATTTAAATACCAGGGAAGGCGCGAATTTATAATTGAAATAGAAGCCGCCGATATTACGGAAGGTGGTTGACTCATAACGGGAGTCTTCCAGCTCGATCAGCGGATTATAATAGGTAGTGGTAGGACGATCATAATACACTCCTTGCTGGTCCCTTACGGGTGTAATCGGGGCGAGGGCCACAATCTGCATCGGGGTATAGAATTCATTGTCATCGGCCACACGGTTGGCGATGGTACGGGCCACACTCATGTTGAAGCCGAATTTCACGCGATTGCTCGCATCATGATCCAGGTTGAACCTGGCGGACAAACGCTGGAAGTTATTTCCAAACAGGATACCATCCTGATCATTGAATCCGCCACTGATAAAGAAGCGGGTTTTATCTGTACCACCGGAAGCACTGATATCCACCAGTTTGGTCTTTGCATCTTCCTGGAAAGCCAGTTTCTCCCAATTGGTATTCGTTTCGAGATTTCTCCAGTTGGAAAAACCGGAATAACGGGTCAGCCGGTTTTCTGCAAATTGTAACCAGGAGCCACTGTATTGTGCTGGATCAAGCGGATCCACCCCTTCAATCTCATCACTGTTGATGGCTGCTTCACGAAGCAGGTCTACATATTGCCGGGCATCCAGGAATCCACGGTAGCCGGTTGGCTTATTGGTACCATACTGGAAGTTTACATTCATGGCCGTTTTACCAATACGACCTTTCTTGGTTGTGATCAGCACCACGCCGTTCGCCGCACGTGAACCATAAATCGCAGCGGCAGATGCGTCTTTCAGGATATCAAAGGTTTCAATATCATTGAAATTGATATCGGCCAGTGAATTACCGGAATTCGGGTCTGAGTTGATCGGTACTCCATCCACCACATAAAGCGGCGAACTGGAAGCACCAATAGAACCGGAACCACGGATACGTACTTTGATTCCTTCACCTACTTTACCACTTTGTGATTCCACAAACACGCCGGCAGCGCGTCCCTGGATCGCCTGGGTAAAGTTGGCTACCGGTGTATTGGCTACTTCGGATCCCTTAATACGGGCAATATTACCGGTCAGGTCCTTTTTTATTTTGGTACCATAACCGACCACTATCACCTCATCCATACTCCGGGAATCACCGGCTTTTAAAGAAATACTCAGCGGCGCTCCGGTGATGGCGATTTCCTGTGTTTCATAGCCAATCGCTGAAACAATCAGGGCTTTTGCATTTGCATCCACGGTCAGGTTAAAAGTACCATCATTGCCTGTGGCTGTGCCGTTTCTTGAACCTTTAGCGGTTACCGAAACATTTGACATTGGGGCTCCGCCCGCATCAGTAACCTTTCCGGTTACCTCTCTGGTCTGAGCTGAGAGTATTTGCGCTGAAAAAAGCACAAATCCCAGCAAGAGCAGTCTTAGTTTACTCATTGTGTTGGTTTTTAGAAATATAAGAAGGGATAAATATATGTTAACCTTGCCTTAACAAAACAAGAAAACCATGCAGTTTGCTGCATGGTTTTTAAAATTGATTTAAGTCAACAAAAAGGCTTTAGCTTCTATCCCTGCTCCCCATATATATCATAATATATTGTGCTAACTGAACCACTGCTGCCAAAGCGGCCACTACATAAGTGGTTGCGGCCCATTTCAATGCATCCTTTGCCTTCGGAAACTCAACGGAATTGGTAATATTGGTCTGCTCCAGCCAGGCCAGGGCTCTTTTACTGGCATCAAACTCCACAGGCAGGGTTACCAGGGTAAATAATACAGTAACGGCCATAATAATAATACCTACCAGCAAAATGGTCGGGTTCTTCGTACTGGCCAATACCACCATACCCGCCAGCAAAATCCAGTTTACCAGCATGGAACTCCACTGAACAGCCGGCACCATCTTACTCCGGAACATCAGGGGGCCATACTGTGTAGCGTGCTGAACAGCGTGTCCGCACTCGTGAGCTGCAACCGCCGCAGCAGAAATACTGGTACCATTATATACATCCGGACTCAGGTTCACCGTCCGGTTCACCGGGTTATAGTGATCAGACAGAAACCCATCAACAGATATAACTTTTACATCATATATTCCGTTCTCCCTGAGCATTTTTTCGGCGATTTCGCGTCCGGAAAGACCACTGGCGAGCCCCATTTTGCTGTACTTTTTGAACTTACTTTTGAGCACGGCTGAGACCAGGAAACTGAGTCCCAGAAATACCAACGAAACGATAAAAATCTCACTTGTCATGGCTTAAAAATTATTGATTTAAATATAGTTTATAACAAATTTGCGACCATTTGGATCAGTCCGGTTTTTTCCAGTCGTTTTGTCATTTTCTGTTTAAAAATGAATCATTTTCAGACAGAATAACTAAAGATAGGGTATTTTATTTCCTCCTCATAACTATTTAACAATCAGTTAATTAAAATTAAAAACTGATGTTTTATATCCTTGATTTACAATACCTGACAGTCCCTTTAAGTTATTCACAGCAGCAAAAATATATTTTGAAATCTGAGGCATAATTGTAACTTAGCAATAGAATTTAATGGGTTAGTAAGTAAAAGGGTCAGTCGTCAGATTGGCCCTTTTTACATTTCAGAAACATCCACTTTTTTTTACCCATTTCTTTTTATAATCCTTCCATTTTTTCATCCGGATTTTTATCAATTGATTGTTTGATCAGTGATCCTTTCTGCTTGCTGTTCCAAATCATTTAATTTTATCGCATGAGTAAAGCAAAATCAACATTTTTTTGTCAGCAATGCGGACATGAAAGTGTGAAATGGGCAGGTCAATGTCCTTCATGCGGACAATGGAACACATTTGTTGAAGAACTGGTACAAAAGGATAATGGTAAAAATAATCCGGGATGGAAAGATTACAACTCCGAAAAAAGAACCGCGAAAACCGTTTCACTGAATGAAATAAAAAATACGGAAGAACGCAGACTCCCGACTGCTGATGCGGAACTGAACCGTGTACTCGGTGGTGGTATTGTTCCCGGCAGTCTTGTATTAGTAGCCGGCGAACCAGGCATTGGTAAATCAACCTTGTTTTTACAAAACGGTTTATGGCTCAAAGAAATTATAGTCCTGTACATCAGTGGTGAAGAAAGTGAACAACAACTGAAGATGCGGGCCGACCGGCTCGGATTAAAGAATGATCAGTTTTACCTGTTGACAGAAACCTCCACACAGATCATTTTCCAGGAGATCAAAAAACTGAAACCACAACTGGTGATAGTGGACTCCATCCAGACCTTACACACCACCCATATTGAATCTTCACCCGGCAGTGTATCACAGATCCGTGAATGTACCGCCGAGTTTCAGCGCTTTGCCAAAGAAACCAATACACCGGTGTTTCTCATTGGGCATATCACCAAAGACGGCAGCATTGCCGGTCCGAAAATTCTCGAACATATGGTGGATACCGTATTGCAGTTTGAAGGCGACCGTCACTATGCATACCGCATTCTGCGTACATTGAAGAACCGCTTCGGCAGTACCGCTGAACTGGGTATTTATGAAATGACTGATTCCGGTATGCGGGGTGTACTCAATCCGAGTGAAATACTGATCACGCAGAAAGAAGACCAGTTAAGTGGCATCGCCATTGCCGCCACGATCGAAGGCATGCGTCCCCTGCTGATCGAAGTACAAGCCCTCGTAACACAATCGGTATATGGTACGCCGCAACGGACCGTTAGTGGTTTTGATCTTCGTCGTTTACAATTGCTGCTGGCCGTACTGGAGAAAAGAGGCGGCTTTCATTTCGGTATGAAAGATGTCTTCCTCAATATTGCCGGCGGTATCAAAGTGGAAGACCCTTCCATCGATCTCGCTGTACTTTGCGCCCTGCTCTCCTCTTATGAAGATGTAACCCTGCCACAACATATTTGTTTTGCCGGCGAAGTGGGTCTCAGCGGCGAGATCCGTGCCGTGAACCGGATTGAACAACGGATCGCGGAAGCGGAAAAGCTTGGTTTTGAAAAAATCCTGGTCTCCAAGTATAACCAGAAAGGACTGGCCAAACAGAAATTCAATATTGAAGTAGTGACTATGGGGCGTGTGGAGGAGGTGTACCGGTATTTATTCTGATCCTTTCCTTAGATTTACGGCCCAAACCTTATCACTATGTTGTTTTTAAAAGAAATGAAGGATTCCCTCCTTCACTTCCTCTTTCCGCATACCTGCTGTGGATGCGGCACTGATATATTACCGGAAGACTCCACCCTTTGCCTTCATTGCCTGCATGCGTTACCCGAAACCTGTTTTGAGTGGCATCCCTCCAATCCGGCGGAAAAAATGTTCTGGGGAAGATTGCCCCTGCAAAGTGCCGGTGCCACTTATTATTTCACCAAGGAATCACTGGTACAACACCTGATGCACCAGCTGAAATACAAAGGCAATAAAGAGTTGGGTATACAACTGGGAATGCTAATGGGAGAAGCCCTAAAAAAATCAGGTCGCTTTACAGCCGATGCACTGATCCCTCTTCCCTTATTCCCGGCCAAAGAAAAAAGAAGGGGATACAACCAGGCCACGGTACTCTGCGAAGGAATCTCGGCCACCATGCATATTCCCGTGTGGGATCAGGTAGTGAAACGACCGGAACATACCGAAACACAGACCCAAAAAGGAAGAGTGGAACGATGGAAAAATATGGAAGGGAAATTTATTGTACAGGACCCGGCTATTTTGCAAAATAAACGAATGCTGCTGGTGGATGATGTGGTTACCACCGGAGCCACCCTGGAATCCTGCGGGGCGGAACTATTAAAAATACCCGGAGTACAACTGAGTATTGCCACCTTATGTATTGCCACTCGTTAATGTCAGTTTCATGACTTATTTTTGAATCCAATGAAGTTTACCGGACTCCTCGTTTTATCCCTGCTCCTCATGTTGAATTCCTGCCGGAAAGATTCCTTTATTACCTCGCCGGAAGCCCGGATCGGCCTGAGCATCGATACGCTGAAATTTGATACGGTATTTGTCAGTGCCGGTTCCACGTTCCGCACACTGATCATCAAGAATGAGAATGACCAGCAACTACGGCTCTCCTCTCTTAAACTGATGGGCGGCAGCGGATCTGTTTATAAAATGAATGTGGATGGCATGCCGGGTACGCAATTCAGCAACCTGGAAATTGCAGCCAATGACAGCCTGTTTGTATTTGTACAAGTCAATGTAAATCCCAATGCCGCTAACCTTCCCTTTGTGTTACGCGACAGCATACTGATTGAATTTAATGGTAACAGCAAAAAAATACAACTGGAAGCCTGGGGCCGTAATGCGCATTTCTACCGCGACCGGGTGATCAGCAGCAATGAAACCTGGAACAATGACCTGCCTTACGTGATATTGGGGTCACTGGTGATACCGGATGGACAAACACTCACGATCAATAAAGGCTGCCGGATCTATGTCCATGCGGATGCGCCACTTATTGTGGATGGCACATTAATCGTCAATGGTGAAAAAGATACAGCCGACCGGGTTTATTTTCAGGGAGACCGGCTGGATGAGCCTTATAAAAATTATCCGGCCAGCTGGCCCGGCCTCTTCTTTTTATCCAATGCAAAAGACAATGTGCTGAATTATGCAGTGATAAAAAATGCCTACCAGGCCATCGGGATGCAGGGACCTGCAGTTAACAGCAATCCCAAATTGACGCTGAATGAAACAGTGATTGATAATGCCTATGATGCGGGAGTCATTGCCATCAACTCCAGTCTGCGGGCCCGCAATTGCCTGATCTCGAACTGCGGAAAAAATCTTTACCTCGTACAAGGTGGTACCTATCAGTTCACCCATTGCACCGTGGTCACTTATGCCAACCGGTTTATTGAACACAAAGAACCGGTACTCACTTTATCCAATACGGCCAACAGTATAACGAATTCACTGGATGCAGTCTTCCGGAATTGTATTTTCTGGGGAGAGAACGGGGTGGTAACAGATGAAGTGCTGGTACAAAAATCCGGCAGCGGCAGCTTCAATGTCAATTTTGATTACAATCTCTGGAAAGTAGAGACCCCGCCAGCCAACAGCACCATTACCCAGGCGATCAATAATCAGACACCCCTGTTTGACAGTATTAATACCTCCGATAATTATTATGATTTCCGGCTCAAGACCGGTTCCCCGGCCCTGAATAAAGGTGTCAATGCCGGGATACTCACTGATTTAGACGGGAAACCCCGGCCGGTAGGACTACCGGACCTGGGCAGTTTCGAAAAGCAATAAGCAAACCATTCCTCCTTTCTTTCCGTTTAGAGAACCAGACGGCCTTATTTTTGTTATTCAACTTATTAAACCAGCGAAACATGAAAGCATTAGTCATCACCCTTATTATGAGTACCTTTTTAACAGCCGGTTCTATCTATGATTTTAAAGTGACTGGTCTGGATGGAAAAGACATTGACCTCTCAGCCTACAAAGGCAAAAAGATCCTGATTGTGAATACCGCTTCCAAATGCGGACTGACCCCTCAATTCGAAGGATTAGAGGCTCTTTATAAAAAGTATAAAGACAAACTGGTGATCCTCGGATTCCCGGCTAATAATTTCGCCGGACAGGAACCCAAGAGCAACAGCGAAATCGGTGAATTTTGCAAACAGAACTATGGTGTCACCTTCCCGATGGCTGAAAAAATTTCGGTGAAAGGGGATGATACCCATGCCCTCTACAAATTCCTGAAAGAGCAGGCCACCGCCAAAGGTTTTGCCGATCCGGTAACCTGGAATTTTGGCAAGTTCCTGGTGAATGAAAAAGGCGAACTGATCGCCACTTTCTCACCGAAGACAACGCCAATGAGTGAAGAAATTTTAAAATACCTGAATTAATACACCGGACGGTATACAAGGTGAGACGAAAGACCTGTGCCATATGGTGCAGGTTTTTTTTTGTTAATTGAGCATTGTATTTCTTAGATACGAAATGTTCAATGCTCAATTTTCAATAGTTGAACCCCTTCCTCCTTCGCTAAGCTACGGCGGACATGCCGGGGTTCCAGGGGCCGTGGGGGCACGCATACCCCGGGTTTCACCCGGGGCTATTAAAAGTTTAAGCCCTCCGGGCTTGGTTCCTTTTGAAATTCCGGTTTATGTATTGGACCGTTATAATGCTTCATACCAATTTGAAAACTAAGAATCTTACTGAAATTAATATCAACTTTGTTAACCACGACCGGGATTGAACTTAATTCACCGAGGTACTCATAAATGACATCCGGAATAGAATCAAACTCGCTGGGATTGTATCCAACTGCTAACCCCGAAGGGGGTTGAACCATTCATAGCCCCGGGTGCCAACCCGGGGGACAAGGTGACGTGAATGTCCTGCAACCCCAACGGGGTTGAACTATTTGATATTGCCATCAACATAATATAAATAAAAAGGATCTGGTTATTTTTTGTCTTCTAAGAATGCTATCAGGCTTAAAACATTGGATGAACGAAATAAAACCTCTCCTTTACTGTTTACTACTATATAATTCGGATAAGAATCTGCGCCTAATAAAGCCGCCGTTTCAGGATTAATACGCCAGTCCCTCCCGGAAATTTTTTTAGTCCGGAGATACTTATACATAGATTCACGTGTATCCCCTGCATTTAACCAGTAAAAAGGGATGACACCTTCATATTCAGCCATCAGTTTCTCCAGGTAAGGGGCCTGGGTATGACAGCCAATACACCAGGAACCCCAGACATAAATTACATAATACTTCGGCTTATCATCTGGTATAAATACCTGTTTATAACCCAGACTGTCATTATAGCTAAACAAGGGTAACCTATCAATAGTATCCGCCTCCACATTCAGTTTTTTTAACTTTATATAATCACCGGTCCGACCTGTTTTAATAAGTTTATATACTGTTTTTGACAACGTTAATTGCATCCTCTTCCTCACATTCCGGGAATGCAACGGATTATTATATATGCTGATATTGCTTGAAGTATCCCCAGTAGTTACTTTATCCCATTTACGGTAATACCATCCATTGTGATTTACATCAGCCAATGTAATAAGTTGGCCACACGGCAAATGAATCTTACGGAGATAAAGGGAGCTTTCTTGTATTACATAGTTTGGCGGCAGCAGGTTCTTCCACCTTGAACTAAATAGATTATAGAGCAAATTATTAATAGTATCAGGATTGTCATCACTATACCGTAACCTGTAATTTAGTACCGCCTTTTTATCATACTGATTCCTCAATGTTACCTGGAACCAGTCTCCTTTTTTGAAATGTATGGGAATGTCATCACTGAAATCTGCATTCCCGTTCAGGTCTGGCAAAAACTGTAAACTGTCTTTTCCAAAACCGGTCAACAGATAAAAAACTGAATGCCTGGTCCTTTTTTTCTTCAACCCTGTGAAATAAAGGAAACCCCATGCTGACTTTTGTTGAAAAAAAGAATCTGGAATAGTAAAGGCAAATGCCTTTACATCATTCCGGAGCGTATCCCCTGTCAATAATCTTGGATAAAAAGCCGTATAGCTGCCCGGCCGATCAGGGAAAAAATCTTTTTCTGCCGGGAATTTTTGTACACGCTGCCCCGTATTACATGCGGTAACTGTAAGTATATTTAGTAAAAGGATAAGGTGAATTTTCATTTACTAAATCTAATATTTTTCGGCTGGCTAACCCTTATTTTTGCCTTTTATGTCATTCTCCCAGGTCATAGGACAATCCGCGGTCAAGCAACAACTCGCCGAACTGTTACAACACAACCGGCTGAGCCATGCGTTGTTGTTTCTGGGAAAGGAAGGCAGCGGTGCCCTGCCTTTAGCTTTGGCATTTGCACAATATGTGGTTTGTGAGAAAGCTAATCCTAAAAAAGTAGTTGCTGCGGGACCCTCACTCTTTGGAGAGCCGGAAGTCGACAGTACGCAGCCCGCAGTTGGCACTCACCACTCACCACTCACCACTGACTCTTGTGGTGTATGTTCCGCCTGCCTGAAAGCGCAACAATTTGTCCATCCGGATATTCATTACTCCTATCCTACCGTGACCAAAAAGGCCGGAGAGAAACCGATTGCCACAGATTTTATTACGGAATGGCGGGAGTTTATTAAACTCAATCCTTACGGCAATCTTTTTGACTGGATCGAAATGATCAAGGAAAAGGAAAACAGCCAGGGAAAGATCACGGCGCGGGAATGTGATGAGATCATCAAGAAACTCAGCCTGAAAAGTTTTGAAAGCGAATACAAGATCCTGGTGATGTGGATGCCTGAGGAACTGGACAAGGAAGGAAACAAACTTTTAAAGATTATTGAAGAACCCCCACCCAATACCTTATTTATCCTGGTGGCCGAAAATGAAGAACTCGTGCTGCCCACCATCCTGAGCCGTTGCCAGCTGGTAAAAGTACCGGCCCTGGATAACAGCGATATTGAAGAAGCCCTCATCAGCCGGAACAAAACCGAACCTGCCATTGCCCGCCAGGTAGCTGGCGTAAGTGAAGGAAACTACCGGGAAGCCCTGCAACTGGTGCAACATGCCGAAGAAGACTGGCTGGTCTTGTTACGGGAATGGCTGAATGCGATTCTGAAGGGTGGTCCGGTGGCTCAGACCAAATGGGTAGAGGAAGTCAGCCGGCTGGGAAGGGAAAAGCAAAAGCAGTTCCTCCGCTATTTTAACCACCAGCTCGAACTGGCTATCCATTACCGGATCCGGGGCGAGGCCCTGAATATCGGGGAAAAGGAAAAGGATTTTGCTGTCCGGCTCAATAAATTCGCGGGTATTGAACAACAGGAAGCCATTATTGAGGAGCTGGACCGGGCCAGTTATTATATAGAAAGGAATGCCCATGGCAAAATGCTCTTCCACGCCCTGACCATTAAACTATACCATATTATTCAGGATAAGGTTGTATTTTTGATGGAGTGAGGGTGAATGGGAAATAGGAAATGGGAATTAGGTTATTGGGGAGACCCCCTGATTTACAACGGTTAAGTATTTTATTTCATCAAATATAGTTATATAAATAGCTGATAAGCAGTCTTTTGCTATAAACTATATGCCCGCCTGTAACTCAGTCACACTATTCCCTCTTTTGAATTTTTAATTTTTAATTGCTACCGGAGTTAGTCCGGAACATTTAGTTATATGGGTTGTACAGGTTGCAGTACTGATACAGGCGGTAAGCCAAACGGATGTAAGAGCAACGGCGGATGCAGTTCCGGCGGTTGCAACCGCATGAACGCGCATGACTGGCTGCGCAACCTGCCCATGACCGATTTTGACAGTGCCTGCAAAGTGATTGAAGTCAGCTTCAGCCAGGGCACCCGCAAGGATTTCTTCCGCAATCCAACTTTACAACCATTTGAAAAAGGAGACCTGATCTGTGTGGAAGGCGTGAGCGGTTTTGACCTCGGGGAAGTATCCCTGACTGGTGAGATCGTGCGTCTGCAGATGAAGAAGCGGAATGTAAAGGAAGATCATCCCGAAATGAAAAAAGTATTGCGACGGGCGACCGATCGTGATGTGGATATCTGGAAACAGAATAAAGCCCGTGAACCGGAAGCGGTAATCCGCAGCCGGGCCATTGCCAAGCAGCTCAAACTGGACATGAAGATCAGCCAGGTGGAAATGCAGGCCGATGGACGCAAAGCTACTTTCTTCTATATTGCTGACGGACGTGTGGACTTCCGGGAACTGATCAAAGTATATGCTTCAGAATTCAAGGTAAAAGTGGAAATGCGCCAGATCGGTGCCCGGCAGGAAGCTGGAAAGGTGGGCGGTATCGGCAGTTGTGGCCGTGAACTCTGCTGCAGTACCTGGCTCACTGATTTTAAATCGGTGAATACCG
>Ga0209480_10001363_pt1 | contig 18024 bp, 15 predicted proteins | sample JI61114C2DNA_FD_187501 | JGI IMG/M metagenome (GOLD analysis project Ga0209480, IMG submission 187501) | Wastewater effluent complex algal communities from Wisconsin, to seasonally profile nutrient transformation and Carbon sequestration -... | ecosystem: Engineered > WWTP > Effluent > Algae... | reverse complement strand
CAATTTCTTCCACGTTCAAAGTTACGATGACTATCTAAACGCAGCATCTGAAAAAAATATATAAAATCTGTGGACAAAATTTGTAAATTGGACACAGGATTATATCTTTGCACTCTCGTTTTTGGGAGCAAGCTTCCGCCACGGCGGATTCAGAGCTTAAAAATGATTTTGGGAGCATAGCTTCCGCCTTGGCGGATTCAGAGCATCCCGCTTGAAAAAAGCGGGAGAGGTCCTTGGTTCTTAAAGATATTGAAAATTAAAAATGGGAGCATAGCTCAGTTGGTTCAGAGCATCTGCCTTACAAGCAGAGGGTCCTTGGTTCGAATCCAAGTGTTCCCACAGAAAAGGGGTTAAACTTAGCAGTTTAACCCCTTTTTTTTATGCCTTAAAAAGAGAGGGTCCTTGGTTCCCAATCTGAAAAGCTGTGTAAACCCGCCTGTCCAAGGTAGGAGAGCAGGGAATCCAAGTGCTCCCACTAGTTAAACAAGGGTTTCAGCGATTTTTAAGCTGGAACCCTTGTTTATTTGCTATCAATTTTGCAAACAAATAGAATAAATTCCACAATTTTTTATTGTATACGTTTTTTTTTACTTTTGTAAGCTAATCACTGATTAGCAGTTCTATAAATATCCTTATAATTTCTATCAATACCTAAACAAGATAAAATGAACCAGCTGCATTCACTTCACCCTGAGTTTGCGATTGAACTTAAAAAGATTATGGGTAAAATTATCGAAACACCTAAAAACGCTTTGCTTTCTATTACTGAATTTGAAACCACTGAAAGAAATATTAGAGCATATGATTTAGTTTTTCACGATAATTCAAAGTTCAGTTTTTCTGAATTTAGATATTCTTATGTAACTATATCAGCGAATTTTTTGAAATTTAATTCTCCTCAACTAAAATCAACAGTAACTCTAGGAAATTTCCCAATAGATCACTTAACAGGAGAAACTGGGGTTAATGGTATAGATGCAACTAGTGATGATAATGGAGGGGACGGTAGAACAGGAGGAAAGGGGCAATCACAACCCGTGCCCGATATATATCTATTTATCAATGAAATGGAAACCGATATAGATGTAATTCCTAAGATTGATTGGACTGTAATGGCACAAGGGGTTCAAGGTGGAAGAGGCGGGAAAGGAGGGCAAGGAGGGAAAGGAGGGAAAGGCAAGAATGGTTCGCAAGCGAGAGTTCGTGTAGATGGATGTCATGGAGGCGGTGATGGGAAAAGGGGGGGTGATGGAGGTAGGGGTGGTCGTGGTGGTGATGGCGGAGATGGAAGTGATGGAGGAGATATTTTCATAATTGCAAATTCTGATGTTATAAAAAAAATGAGTTATTTCAAATATATTAATAATGGTGGGTCTCCTGGGGAGGGTGGGTATCCCGGTAACTCTGGTGAACCAGGTGAAGGTGGTGATGGTGGAAAAAGTAGTGGGGGATGTGGTGGTGGAGACCATGGAAAACCAGGCAATGTATTGCAAAGTTTAGGTTTTGGTTTAACAGGTGCAAAAGGGAAAAGAGGCAATATTTATTATATAGACATTAATGATTTAGGCAATGAGGAGAAATCTATGTTTATAGAAATGATGGCTACTAAATAAATTTCTTATTACTCTTATCTAAATGGATAATTTCAAAGCACTGAATATAGATTAAATAATTAAGTATTAATTTTACTGCCCATATTTATAATTTAAAATTCCTAAATATATCTGATTTAGTTATTTCTTTATATTTGTAAAACTCCGTCAAACCACGCTTGTTTTTTAGGTTTGTATTACAAATTATTTAATACATTAACAACAGTACCCGCATTTGAATATCAATAATAAGAAAAACTTTTGAAAGGAGTTAAAGTTCTTAACACAATTGATAAAAATAAATCACGTAGTGAAAACAACTTTAAGTATGTTTCGGGTTTTATGCTTCTGAAAAGGCGGTAAAATTGTAATACTTTATTTGGCTCACTTTGCTCCGAAATAGGTTGTGCAGGTTCACTGCAATAATCACACAAATCCGGAAGTCTGAAATAAATAGGTTTTAATAGACAAAATCAACGACTAAAAGGTCACCCTTCTGGTCTGATATATTCAAAAAATTAATGATTGCATATCTTATTATTTTATTGAAATAAGAATGAAAAAAATAAACGATTTTTATTAAAGGTTTAGAAAGCCACTGATTTGAACAATATCCCTATAGCTAAGGTTCAATTGTGAATTTTGTAAATCTTTCAAGTTTGTTTTCAAAATCATCCTGTATTATCCCTATTACTATTGAATTTGACGAGTCAATTTCGGTTGGCGCAGAAACGACTGCTTTCCCAGTTTGGCGTTCAGTATAATGAGAATAGTTGTCGCGTTCAAAAGAAAGTTCAGGACCTTCCGGTACACCGTGAAAGTTAAATCTTTCAAATTTTCTTATTATTTTAAGCAGTTTCATTTTTAGGATTGCAAAGGTAATGAAAAATTGTGTAATAGTTTGTTAATTTCTTTTTTGCTTTTCTAGTGCCCTTTGGCTTATTTTTAAAATAAACTCTGTAACAGCCTGACTATCAGTGATTTCAATTGGTATAATGTTATTACGAAAATATTCATCTTTTTTTGATCCATCTAGTGCGCCGTAATTAATCCAAATGCCTAGTGGCCTTTCATTCTTAAAATGATCACCTGTAGTTGACAGGAGTGGCGCAATAGCTCTATCTGACAAGGTATTACCTGAAAGCCCTACAAAAAGACAGACTCCACTCTCCATAATTTGTCTCATCTTTTCCAACCATGAATCAAATCTTGTGCCCACTCTGTTATTTGCATCCTTCAAACCTAAAATTAGAAATTTGCTACTTTGTAATTCTAATTTTGGGTGTGGAACAAATCCATGTGGGTGGTATATACGAACGTCTTCAGATCCTTCTAGTGATGGTAATTCCTTAATTGAATTTACTTCAAATCCAAACAAGGACAGAAACCATTCAAGCATACTATCATAATTAAATGTAACGACTCTTTTAATATGTCCTCTTTTACTTCCAATTAATAATGAGGCAATTGAAATCAGTAAATGATTTGAATAAGCCATTTTCATCTCAAGTGCGCTAGGATTGGGATATAAAATTTCTGCAATTATTCTTATTTTTTCTGTATCACTGTTTTCCAGTTTATCAATAGCTTCATCAATTGCACTTTGAATAGATTCAGGAGAGTTCGAATTATGAATTGCTTTTAATCCTACTTTTTCTCTAAATGAATTCGCCAGTTCTAACCAATTAGGCAAACCAAGCCCTTGAGAAGTGCCCGCACCAAGAAACAAAACTAATGTTCCGTTTATTAAATGATCGGATAAAAAGTCGATTGCTAAATTTGGGTTTTGCAGCTCTTTAAAATTCATAAATCTTCCTTTAAAATATGAGATACTGGATTATTAGGGGTTTCTAATAAACAATTTAAGTTATTTAAAAATTCAAAACTCGCCTGAACCGTCAATAAGTTTTTACCTTTACTTTGCATATAAAGTTTATAGTTACCAAATTTATCAATATGTATAGAGGAAAATGCCTTAATTGCATCAATTTGATTGAGATCTGGTTTGCATTTTAAAATGCATTTTTCAAGCCTACAACTATTGGTTTTCAACCTATCTTTAAAATATTCTTTATAAATATGTGATTCAAGGGGCTTATCTCCTTCTAATTTTACAGTTGATAAAAAAGAATCTCCGGAGATAGTTAGAAAAACACCACCCAGGAAAAAGTGATTATTATTGAAATACAAATCTGTGTGTTTATTGTAGGATTTAATCAAATTACTCATATCTACTTTGAAAAAATTACTCTTATTTAGAATATTATATTTAGAAACTAATAAAGTAACAATATCAACAGCAAGTTTTTTGAATGGAAAACACAATATTGATATGTTAACAGATTTATGCTCGATAATAACAATATCATAGCGATATGGAGGATTACTATTCTCACCAATTGAGTTATCCAATTCCCCACGGTAATACTGATGATCAGTTGTAAAAGATAATAGCTTAACCACACAGTCAGAATTGTATTTTATTTTTTCTACCAATTCCATCTTAATTTTTAATAAAATATTTTTACTAATTAAGTCTGTGCTGCCTTTTAATGCAACAATATGATAATATCGTTGAGATAATTTCAAATTAAAATTTTGCATATTATTTCGAATTTAAAGCTAAAAATGTTAGTATAGTTTGACGTTCGATGTCATTATTATCAATTTCATTATTTAAAACTTTTATCATTCTATCAAATAAATATGGTATAGGGCACTTTATTGCAATGTCCATAAAATCTAAAGGGGCATTATAATTAAACTCCATCTCACCTGTTGTCTCATCTGATTCAAACATTATATTATCATCATTCCATAACTCCGATTTGATTGACTCGGAAAAAAACACTTCCATAACCAAGTCTGCAACTATTAATGAATTTTTAAAGCTACTAAAATAAAACTTCATTAGTAAATCTTTATCATTCAAAATTTCATGAAGTTTTGAAATTAACGCAATATCACCAATTAGGCTATCGTATTGGGTTAGAATTGATTTAAATTCACTTACCGCCATCTCCCATCTTTCAAATGGATCGTGATCAATTTTCGAAGCAATTGCTATTAGACTACGCAAAATATATTGACGAATATCTGCATTAATGTGAGGCACTGCAGACCATGAACACCAAATTAATGGTATATACTTTGCAGTCCTACCACCATAGAAATAATGTAAATCAAATATATGTACGAATATTTCATTTAAATTTCGATATTCATTCTGAAAAATATTATAAAAATCTTCAAATCCTGGTAAGGTAAATTTTGCACCATCAGTTTTGTAACTTTGTTTGTATTCTTTTTTTAAAGTAATAGACCCATAGACTTGAGTCCTTATACAATATGTAAAAAAAACTTCACGAATAGAATCAATTAACGAATAATTTGGGACTTCCATGCCAGAGATTTTATCTCGGTATAGATTATAGAATGATGTGTAAGTTTGTTCTTCCGACTGATCTTCAACACCATAAAAAATAGTATTTAAAATCATTCTCACATGGGAATGCAACATTTCATGAGTAATTGTCATTAATGACCATTCAAGTGATAAGCCACTAGAAACTGAGTTCAAGGATGCAGTTATTGAATATTCACTTTCACGATATCCAGATCTTGAACTAAAGTATGCAAGTTTCTTAAACATTTCCTCATTGGTAATTTTACAATCAAATGTTTTTATGTTACTTAAATACCAGTCCTTTTTATTGTGAACCAAACCAGTTAATCCAGAAAGCGGTCTAGCAGTTTTCATAAAAGTGGTAATAATTTCTACGAAATTAATACTACTAAATGCAACCTCTATGTGATCAACAATTCTATTCAGAGCATTTATTGCGGAGCCGATTCCAAGGAGACTATGTCTTCGGATTAGGCTGCGACGCTCAAGTATTGGGATGGAGCCGGAATGTGTTTGAGTGGAAACATAGGAAATTGAAGAATTTATCTGAATCAACCGATCAACGATTTGTTGTTTATAAATTTGATTTTCTAAAGGGTCTTTTAGTCGATTAATATCCTTAGTATACATAGATTCCGGAATTTCACCTGATAATGTTTGCAGGTATATTAATTCTTTAATAAATTTGTTAACAACTTTAGAAAGACCGGTAAGTAGATTGAAATTATATTCATCATTTTGTGAAATTTTTGTCTCCAATATTTTTAAGGAAATTGTGAACTCATCTAAAATGCTAATTAAAAAACGGCTTAGGCAACTATAATCTATAATAGTTGGTAATTCAATTCCGTTTAAATTAGGTGTTTGTACTTCAATACTTTCAATTAAATTATTTCTTATTATCCATTTTTCATAGGCATTGGGTTCTCCTAAACTTAAACTTTTAAATTCCTCATAAATTAAATCATTTAGCGAGAATACTAATATTGAACATATGCCGCAGGAAAAATATATACATTTCTTAAGTTGATCACTACCATGTTGATTAATTTTGCCTAAAATTTGATAGGGGTTATTATACTGAAAAAAAAATAATTCGTAATTATTGTTATTAAAATTTCCTTTCTTAGACTTAAATAAAGGATAGATTTTACTTAATCGAATAGATTTGTCTGACAATTCTACAGGTGCTATAACGTTTTCAATAACAGACACAAGTATTGCATTCTTTTTAAATATTTCGTATTCAAATTCTTCATTTTTATAATTTATTTTAAGCCACATAAGGATAAAGAAATTTTAAAATATATCTTAATGTCTTAGATTTTTCAATGATTTATAATTAAAAAAATTATTGCAATCTGTAAGTAAAAGTAGTCAAATTCTGTCAGGTTTATATTTAAATAACTTGCTTTGCCGGGTTTATTAACAGTTTGTCAACAGAACTGGGTCCTAATTAATCCAAAGGATAAAATTTTAATTAATTTCTTTTAATAATATTCCTTTATATACTCATACCCCCTATTAAACAACTCCTCATCTTTAATCTGATACTTCGTCCAAAGCACCTTGCGTAATTCCCGTTTCACTTCACGTTCACCAACAGTTGAGTTTTGCCAACCGTCGAAGCGAACTACTCTTACTATTTCGTCGATGTCATTTACAATGCGTTCAACAATTGCTGGTGTTGTATCTGTTTTAAGTTCTAGGAATAATTCAGTTAATGCGGCTTTTGCATTTTTCTGAGTTCCTTCGGGTTCCGTTTCTTTTTCGGCTTGTAAGGTTTCTTTTGCTAGCTGACATAATTCTTTGATGAACTCTATTGAATTTATCAATCCTTTTTCTGCTTTGTCACGAATAGCTTCGAGTCTTTCACTAAGTCGTTTGAATGTTGGGTTGTTGCCGTATTTGTTTAAACGACTTATTAGAATTTTTAAAACCTTTTCCGCTTGTTTCGGGTCTTTTTTGTTCATTAAATCATCAATCACTTCAGCATCTAAAATCATTTCTTCCATGTCGTGATTAATGCCGGAAACATGAATGTGTTCATGTATGAGTGCTGTTGTTTGGGCTCCTAGCGCATGCCACAATAAGCGGCCATTATCGTCTGATGCCGGTTTAACGGAAGTATAAACTTGTGACAACCATTTGTAATCTTTTTCAAATATATTTAAAACCGGGTCAGGCGAAAGTGCCTCCCATAATTTTGTGAGGCTGCTGAAATCTTTTGCAAATGCATCTCTTTTTTCGTTCGTGTTTATACAGTCTTGTGCTTTTGATAATCCCTCAAAACCTGATATTGTTCTATCTGCACCAACAAAATGATTCAAACATCTTTCCATCCATTCAGGAAGTTTGTCTTTCAATTCCTGTAAGTTGGTAATAACAAGTTTTACACTTTCCTCATCAAATGCCAGTGCTTTTGCTGTGTCGTCAAACACTCCAAAGTAATCTACAATTCTGCCGAATGTTTTATTTGGAAATAAACGATTAGTTCTGCAAATAGCTTGTAATAGTGTATGGTCTTTCAGCGATTTGTCTAAATACATTGTTTGCAAAATAGGAGCATCAAAGCCAGTTAAAAGTTTTGCAGTTACAATTAAAAATTTCAAAGGCGAATCTGCATCGTTGAATTTCTCAACAACTTTTTCCTGCTTGTCTTTGTCCATCGCCCACTTTTGTTTGAAATCAAAATCATCATTTGCAGATGAGCTGATTACAACTTCACTAGCTTCGGGATTTATTAAAATATCTAATACTTCTTTATATTGAATACAAGCCTCGCGATCCGGTGTTACAATCATGGCTTTCAAACCTTCGGGTTCCACATGTGCTTTGAAATGTTCTACAATATCTGCAACAATTGTTTTTACCCGTTCAGGTGATTTTAAAAACACTGCCATGTTAGCGGCTTTCTGACTCAGCTTGTTTTTGTCTTCTTCACTCAGGTCGTTTGCCATTTCTTTAAAAGCAATGTCCAAACCTTCTTTGTCAATATGATAATTCGGCAACCGGGGTTCAAAATGCAAAGGCAAGGTAGCGTTGTCTCTGATACTTTCTTGAAAAGTATATCGGCTCATATAACCACCACTGTCTTGTTCTGCACCAAATGCCCAAAATGTATTTTTATCTGCTTTATTTATTGGTGTTCCTGTTAATCCAAATAGGAAAGCATTGGGTAAAGCATTTCGCATTTTACGTCCCAAATCACCTTCCTGCGTTCTGTGTGCTTCATCCACCATCACAATAATGTTTTCCCGCTTGTTCATGTCGGGATAAGCATCTTTGAATTTGTGAACCATCGTAATGATGATTTTCCGGGTGTCTTGTTCCAACAGTTTGTGCAATTCTTTGATGCTATCGGTGGTAATCATGTTAGGCACTTCTGCTGTGTTGAAGGTGGCGGTGATTTGAGTATCTAAATCAATTCGATCCACCACAATCATTACGGTTGGATTATTTAGGTCTTGTTGCTTTCTCAATTTTTGAGCAGCAAACAACATTAATAGCGATTTACCCGAACCTTGAAAATGCCAAATCAACCCTTTTTTAATTTTACCTTCTCTTGCCCGATCAACAATAGCGTCGGCTCCTTCGTATTGCTGATAGCGACATACAACTTTTATTTTTTTCTTCTTGCTATTGGTTGCGTATACCGTGTAATATTGTAAAATATCCAACAGCGTTGAAGGTTTGAGCATATGTGTTAATTGGTGTGCTACATCTTGCAATCCAATAAAACGACTTAGCTCATCTTTTTCATCCTCTAAACGCCAAGGTGCCCAAAACTCCAGGGGTGTTCTGACACCACCAATAAATATTTCTTTGCCTTCGGTAGCAAATGAAAATACATTCGGTACAAATAATTGCGGAACGGAATTTTCATATACCACATTAATATCATGTGCCCCATCAAACCAAGTAACTGCCGGTCGCACAGGTGTTTTCGCTTCTCCGACTACCAAAGGAATTCCGTTGACGAATAATACTATGTCCGGAATTTTTGTTTCTCTGGCTCTCAATTTAAATTGATTGCAAAGAATAAAACTGTTGTTTTTCAATACTTCAAAATCAATCAGGCGAATGGCAACATGTTCATTATTTTTACCAATTGGAAGTGTTACTTCATTGCGAAGCCATTTCGAAAATTCTTCATTGGCCCTTACCAAACCCACATTGTTTACAGTAATAAGTATAGCTCTAAGTTTATGAATTACTTCTTCGGCTTTGTCAGGATTGGCGTCAATATCAGGATTGAGACGACAAAGGGCTTCTTTCAATTCCTTTTCCACAAATACTTCGGTAATATCCCGTTGCAGTAAATCGGCTTGTATGTATTTCCAATTTACCGAATCATATTCTACGGCATCTTCTTTTACTACATTGCCTTGCACGGCATTTAAGTTCACGCCGGTAAGTTGGTGAATGATGAAATGTTCTACGGTATTTTGTTCGTTGAATGGCATTTACTTTACTCTATTTTAATTACATCACTAACTCTAAGAATGAAACCCGTTTCATCTTCAAATTGCTGACTAAAATTCTTACCACCTGCTTTAAAATTAGGTCTTTGTTTATTTGCAATATGTCCGTAAAGGCGTGTGTATTTGGTAATATCTGCATCTCTCTTAAAAAGAGATATTGTATTTCTAAGCTGGTCCCTTGCTTTCCCAGCCCATCTGCCTCCATCTCTGTCTTTTAACTCAATGAAAATAATAACATCATCATATGTAATCATAGATTCACATCTTTCGCCTTCAATAACTGGAATCCCTAAACAATCGTCAATTGCTGTATGAATTATTTCTTTCTCATTGACATTATCAACCCAAATATTCCAATCTTCTGCATTCTTAAAAACTAAAGTTGCAGGTGGTATGTCTATAATTCCAAATACTTTTTCAGAAGTATTACTTCTGCAAGCTCCTTCAAAAAAGTTTATTGCCATCCCTTTTCAATTTCTTGTAGTTGAGCAAATAATTCATTTGAATCCTCTAGACCATAGTTCAATTTATTTTCATCAGAAGGCAAGCCTTTATAATCAGGCAGCCTGATTATTGAACCATCACTTTCGTCTAATTCGTAAATACCCAAATCTTTTGCATTTACTGTCGATGAAATTGGAACAATATTACTTATTTGCAAGTAGGCTGGGTCACTAAGGTTAATCTTTTTGTCCTTCAAAAATTTATAAACATTGTAGGCCTTTACACAAAGTGTCAAATAGTTTATCAAATATGGACTATGAGTTGTAAATACTAATTTGTTGTCAATATTAATATTATTAAATCCCAACAGCTCATTAAGAACTTGCCTTTGAGAAGATGGAAACAAATTCTGTTCGGGTTCTTCTACAATATTAATTAAGCAACTATTGACATATTTGTTCCTAGTTAAATCAATTTGTTTGTCTTTATCGGTTAATTTTTTATCGGAAAGTATTTTGTAAATTTCTTCTGTCATTCTGATTAAGTTATCAATGCTTATATTATCATTTATGGATATTTTGTCTTTCAAAATCAGCGTAAGATTGCGTGTAACAAGAAATAAAGGAATAGTTGACTGGAATCCACTAGATGCTTCCAATAAATTTACTTGATGATCTTGTCCTATCACATATGAAACATCCTTGTCCTGATCATACATATACTTATAACCAGGCAAAGGCAAATCGATAGGTGCGCCGTCTAATTTTCTTTGAGCCTTTCTCAATTCTTCAGCAAAAGTGAATAAAGTTTCTGGCATTCCCTTTACATTAAATGCTTCGCTTACGGAACTTAAGAAATTTCGTTCTGCAGGTACATACATTATCTGTGGCGGCACATATGGATTGCCTTCCAATTTACGTGTAATTACAAATTGATTGTTAAATGTAAAACCTATAAAATATTTATCACCTTCATACTCAATTTCTGTTTTGCCATTGTTATAATAATTGTTAATTCTTTGATATTTAAGCAAAGTTAAAAACCTAGCAATGGTCAATTGTTTAGGTGTTAAGTCACCTCTGTTCAATGCTTTTTCTATCCAAGTCAATGTTGAAATCAACTTGGCTACTGTGCTTTTACCGCTACCCTGATTGCCAATAAAAACTGTAACCTTTTTTACATCAAGCCATTCATTAACTTTGCCATTAGGCAATGTTTCACTAAAGCCTTCTTTTATGGGGCCAAAATTCTTTATTCTTATTTTGCTCATTTTATTTCTCTTTTCTATTGGTTAAATTTAGTATGTTTTTAAATACTTGTCTAAATATAGGAATGAGTTCTTATATTCATCATAATTCTCTCGAACATATTTGTTTGAAATGTAAACAGTCTTTTCGTTTTTTGATATTTTATGCTCTGTGAGTTCTGCAAGTTTTGAAGATGGAATTATCCAAAAATCGGCTGTCGTTGTTAACTCATCTATTTTGCCATGAAAACAAACCAAAGCATAAATTAAGTTGGGTTCAATTGGCAGTTTTCCTAAATTTCCAATTAACCAATCGTTTCTTTTATTAACTCCTTTAACTTCAACGATACAAATGGCACCCTTATTAGTCTTTACAATAATATCAACTCCTTTTTTATTTCCAAGGGATAAATAAGCATCCTTACCAGCACGACAAAGTAAACTCATCATCAAATATTCTGATGCCAAGTTTGTGTTGTAATTGGTGTCTGCGTTCTTCTTTGCCATTATCCTAAAATCTCATTTAGCAATTTATGCTTCAAATTCTTCAACGTTGTTTTTTGTTGTTTGAGTTGTTCCATTGTTGTATCAAACTGCTTGAAAATTGAAATTAACTCTTTTTGCTTTTCCTTTTTAGGTAGAATAAATTCTTGCACCGCCAAAGTTTTGTTTTTGATAGTTGGCGATAACGAACCTTCTGAAATTTGAACGGCTCTATTCATAAAAGTGTCACTCTGCATGAAGTAAGGAAGAAAATCTTTTTCGATATTCTTTTCATTAGCTCTTAAAATCATGCTGTGTGCCGAAGCAATGCCATCAAAATGTGAAACAGCAACTTTGCGTAGGTATGCCCTGCGTTTTCCGAAAATTATATCGCCTTTGTATATTTTAAGTTTGGTACCAATTACATCGTGAGGTGTTCCTGTTCTTTCAATTTTAAGGTTTTCGGCATCTAAATGTTCTAATCCAACATAAGTTGTTAGTTCTGTTTTCTTAGGTTCAACTCGTTCTGAAATATTGATGGCAATTTTCTCAAACTTTACCGTTTCGAAATCTTTGGCTTTTAAGTGATTTCCAAATTCTTGCTTTTCGCTGAATAAATCTTTGAGTAATTTATGTTTCAATTGGTGCAAATTCTTCTCCTGCCCATCCACTTGCTCCATAGCCGTTTCTATGGATTGAAAAAGGGAGGCTATTTGTTTTTGTTCAGAAAGAGGTGGGAGTAATATTTCAAATTGACCTAATACCTCTGTACTAATATTTTGCTGTGCGGTGCTTGCTCCACGTCCTAAAGAATACTTTACAAATTTGTCTGTTGAGATTGAATGAAATAAAAATTCCTTATCTGAAATATTTTCAACTTCTTCTATTTTTGCTACACGCTGATTTAATAAAGCGATTTCATCATTAGCATATTTTCCAACTTTCCCTATTGTCGCACCAGTCATTGCAATTAAAACATCTCCTTTTTTTAAGATATATTTTGCCAGCTTTTTTGAATCAAAATCTATTTCATCTATGCAATCTGAATTAGAAGTTGTCGCAATTGGTGGTTTAATATCTTTAATCTTAATAACAGGAATACCAGTGTCTTTAAATTGAAAACTCTTGAATGCATACCCTGATGTAATTAAGCTAACCTTGCCAATGACAATAGTTTCCCATATATCTTTTCTCAACTTCATATTTCTATTCCAATATTTTTAAGTTGAGAAAATAAATTTTCTATAGAATTATTAATTAGCTTTTGTCGAGATTTTATGTCAAAAATTAAGTCTTGGGTATTGTGTTGATTTTCAACAACAATTTGTTTTACATAAAATTGCAAACTCAGATTACCATTGTTTTCTAATACATCTTTGTTGCTTAATATGGTTGAAAATCCTTCAGCATTCTCAAATTGCCAATATGCTTCACTTATTTTCTTTATGTGCTGTGGTTCAAGCCAGGCAGTTGTTCTATCTATTCGTAGCTCTTCTTTTGCATCAATAAAAATAATTTTACCTTTTCTTTCCTTTGGCTTTTTCATGCGGCACACCAGCAAACAACTTTCCATACTGCTGTTGTAAAATAGGTTTTTGCCCAAGCCAATTACGGCATCAACATAATCTTCTTCAATCATGCGTTTGCGTATTTCGGCTTCGCTGTCTCTAAACAACACACCATGCGGCCACAGCACTACACAACGGCCTGTTTCGGGGTTCAGGCTTTTCATTATGTGCTGCTGAAAAGCATAGTCAGCACAACCTTGTGGGGGTGTTCCCCAAATGTTGCGTCCAAAAGGGTCGTTCATCCATTTGCTTTGGCTCCACTTTTTTACACTGTAGGGCGGGTTGGCCATTATCACATCAAACTTTTTTAGTTCGTCATTTTCCAATATCTGTGGGCTGTCTAAGGTGTCGCCCTGCACAATCAAAAACTCATCTACATTATGCATAAACATATTTATACGGGCAATTGCAGAAGTAATGAGGTTGAGTTCCTGTCCGTAAAGTTTCAGCGTACGGTATTCTTTGCCTTGCTCTTTAAGGTGCAACGCAGCACTCAGCAAAATACCACCACTGCCGCAGGTAGGGTCATAAATGCTTTCGCTGCTTTTTGGGTCGGTGATTTGTGTCATCAATTTTACAACAGTGCGGTTAGTGTAAAACTCAGCTGCTGTATGTCCGCTATCGTCCGCAAATTTCTTAATTAGGTATTCGTAACCTTCTCCCATAATGTCGTGGGGCACATTAGCTACACTTAGGTTCATTTTACTGAAATGCTCAATTAAGTCAAGCATTTTTTCATCACTCATTCTGCGTTTGTTAGTCCATTGGGCATCGCCGAATACATCGTGTAGCATTTCAAAGTTGGCTTTCTCAATACCGTTCAAAGCTTTTTGTAAAAAGGCCCCAACATTAACAGTTCTTTTTCTTACATCATCCCAATGGCAACCTTTGGGTATTTGAAAACGGTGGTTTTCAGCAAATTCGGCATAACTAAGGTCGTTTCCACTTTCTAATAAAGCTGTTTGGTATTCTTCATCCCAAAGATCACTCACCCGCTTAAAAAATAATAATGGAAATATATACTGTTTAAAATCAGCAGCATCAATCATTCCACGCAGTATGTTGGCGGCACCCCAGAGGTAGTCTTCTAGTTGTTTTTGGGTCATTTATTTTTAATTTTAAAGAAATTGTAGTGTCATCCATCCAGCTTTTACTGTAATTTGAAAGCGCAGAATGCTAGGTAAAAACACAGATTTGATTACTTGCGAATATAAACAAAATCAGAATTATGCTGAAAATTTATTATAGAAAAAACTATTTTTAAACCATAATGCGGCCTTTTATTACAGAAATGATATACAAGCGGTCTGCAATTCATGATCAGTTTGGAGGAAATAGGCAAGGAGGTATTGCTCCGTGCGCAAAGTTTCCTTATATTTTCATTTTTACCGGGATACAAGGGGCTGCACATGGGTATCTTGATGGTTGGGACAATCCAAACATTTTTTGCTACACAGGAGAAGGGCAAAAAGGTGATATGAAATTTGTTAAAGGCAATCTTGCACTACGTGATCATTTAAACAATGGGAAGCGGGTTTTTCTTTTCGAATATGTATGGTCAGCATATGTTAAATTTGTTTCAGAACTTGAATTTCATGACTTCGATTATTTCGAAACAAAAGATAGTAGCGGGCATTTGAGGGTTGGCATTAAATACTTTTTTAAACGAACCGGCGCAACTTTACCAGCTATTGCATCCAAATTTGTTGGTGTGCAAACAGTGATGGAATTGGACCAAGTACAATTTTTAGATGTCCCGAATGAAACTGAGCGCAAAGGACTAGTTACTTCAAGGGTTGGCCAAGGCGCATATCGGAAAAGAATTATTCATCGTTGGCAATATGAATGCGCAGTTACTGGCTTTAACAAACCGGAAATCTTAATTGCTTCGCATATTGTTCCATGGAAAGATTCTACTGATCAGGAAAGGTTAGATGTAAATAATGGCATTTTACTTTCGCCAGTATACGATGCGCTATTTGATAGAAACATCATCAGTTTTGAAAATAACGGTAAAATTATTTTATCTGAAAATTTTGACAAAAATGCATTTGCATTAATAGGTGTTAATGGTAAAGAGAAAATAAGAAATTTCAATTCTGAAAATTATAATTATTTGGAAAGGCATAGACTGTTGTTTCGATAAATTTTCAAGAAAATTATTATAATCGATATGCAAAACAATTTCCATAAAAAATTAGTAAAAGATCAAATTTATATCAATGATTATATCAAAGACTTAAAAGATTACTTTTATGACCTCCAGGGTATGCGCAGCGACCCTCAAGTTCAAGCTGTATGGGAGTATTCTAGATTGAAAAGGATGGATAAAAGTGATGATGTTATTTCTGATAAGTTGAAAAAAGTTCAATTTAAATATTTCAAGAGATACCCGCATTTAATTAATTCAACGATGATATTACTTGTGTATTCCTTTTTAGAGGGGTATTTGGAAGATTTAGCACTTTTTTGCACTAAACAATTTAGTGATAACATTAAGGACAAAGCACTAGGGATAAGTATTGATATCGAAAGATCAAAAGTTCAAATTGAAACCCTTTCAAAATGCAGTTTTGATACTTATGAAAAAGAATGGAAAAAGATACACATATACAGGGAAGTGAGGAATTGTATTTTGCATTATAATTCAAATATTACTAGAATGAACAAAAAAGCATTTACGACTCAAGTAAAACGCAGTAAGGAATTTGAAATAACAATGCATGGCTATTTACGTGTTATACACTACAAAAATATTTATGATTTCATTGAAACAATATATAAATATCTTGAAGGTGTTTTACTAATTTTGAGTGCAGGAAAACTTTCACCACTTTCAATTGAAACTGATTGGGAGTTTAGAATTAAAGAACTAATTAATAAAAATCCGGGTAGTGAAATTGCAAAAAGCTTTAAGGCCAAATATGGAATTTATTTGTATTAACATGGACGACTTTTAAATTAAAGCTCCATTCCCCAAAATTACATCATCCCCACTTTTAATTCCCACCAAAATATTTTTAACTCATTGTCCAATCCCCACCACCTCAATCGTCATATACCAAACAGAAAAAAATATGACAACTCAACAAATTGCAGATCGGTTGGTGGCGCTTTGCCGCAATGGTCAAATGTTAGAAGCGGAACAGGAATTGTTCGCAGATGATGTTAAAAGTATTGAACCTGCTCATTCGCCGGCAAAATCGGCGACGGGAAAAATTGCTGTGCTCGAAAAAGGAAAAGCGTTTGCTGCTTCAATTGAACAAAGACATAGCGGGGCTATTTCTGACCCGGTTGTAGGGGGTAATTACTTTTCTATTTCAATGCAACTGGATGCCACCTTTAAAGGTGCCGGCAGAATGGTAATGGATGAAATTTGTTTATACGAAGTGCGTGATGGAAAAATCATCAGCGAACAATTCTTTTTCTAAAAACAAATGCCTGTTATTTTATAAATCGATAAGTAATGATTGAATATTACTTATCGGTTTTTTGTGCGGTATAACTTTGAAATTAATTATTCCTTTAATTCGGGGGTTTCTTCTTTTTTGCCGCGCTTATAAATGATTAAGCCATTCAAAAAATTACGTAATATCTGATCACCCGCAAGTTTGTAATTGGGGTGGTCTTCGTTGCGAAACATATCGCCTAAGGCGCCTTTTGTTATTTCGAAATCTACGAGTGATAAAATATGAATGATATCTTCATTACGAAGCGATAAGGCTACACGAAGTTTTTTCAGAATGTCGTTATTGCTCAACATATCGGTTTATTGTTATTGAATTGTAATACTATAAAATTCCCGCAAGTTTAATTGTATTTTTTTTGTGGTGTGTTAAATGGTGCCATGTAAAGTAATACAAGTGTCATTTATCGATAGTATTTCTTTCCGCCCCTAACATCACTTAACTTTGTATTTGAGTAAAAACTCAGGCATATGAAAAAAAGTGTGTTCCTCCTCGTATTTGTTTTTGTTGCTTCCGCGGTTAGGGCGCAGGATACCAGCGGTTTATACCCTATTAATAATACCATGCTCTATTTGGAAATAATGGGGGAGGGCGAGCCAATACTTATTGTCCATGGCGGTCCGGGCCTCAACCATGAGTATCTTTTGCCGCATTTAGCACCATTGGCAAAAAAGCATAAACTCATATTTTACGACCAACGTTCTTGCGGGAAGTCACAATTAAATGTAAAAGCGAATATGAATTTCGCCACATTTGCCGCAGATATGGAGGCAATCAGGGTGTTTTTCCACATCGATAAATTGAATATACTCTGTCATTCCTGGGGGGCTTTACCCGTTGCTACCTTTATTCAAAATTACCCCGACCATGTTAAGGCTGTAGCATTTATAAACCCGGTGCCGTTTACCGATGAATATGCCATGGAATCTAGTCGCAATGCAGCTTCCAGAGTGTCCACTGCCGATAGTTTGAAACGTATCGAAATCATGAAATCTCCCGAATTTAAGGCCGGGGATGTCCAAAAAGTATCAGATTTGATGATGTTGTCACTAAAACAGCTATTATGTGATACTGCTAATGTATCGAAAATTGACCCCCAATTGCCTGAAAACTACATGGTGGCAAGCCTTTCGCTGTATGGGTTTGGACGCGAAATGAACGACTACGATTTTTATGCCCAAATTAAGGATAATCCAACACCTGCCCTCATTATTCGCGGTGCTTGTGACATCAGCCCTGAAATTGCTGATACCAAAATTGCAGGTTGTTTTACCAATGCGAAACTGTATGTATTTGAAAAATCCGGCCACTTCTCCTTTGTTGAAGAAAACAAA
>Ga0209480_10001362_pt1 | contig 18027 bp, 17 predicted proteins | sample JI61114C2DNA_FD_187501 | JGI IMG/M metagenome (GOLD analysis project Ga0209480, IMG submission 187501) | Wastewater effluent complex algal communities from Wisconsin, to seasonally profile nutrient transformation and Carbon sequestration -... | ecosystem: Engineered > WWTP > Effluent > Algae... | reverse complement strand
TACCTAATTCATTTTTTGGCTATTATAATGCACACTTTTAGACTATTTTTGCCAATGAATACTAAGTTTCTATGAATTATTCCGGGAATGTTTACCTGTTGATAAAAGCCCTAACCAAAGCCGAGCGTCGCTATTTCAGTCTGCAAGCCGGTTTTAACAGGGAGAATAGTCACTTGTTACAAATATTCGAAGCCATATCCCGACGGGGTTTGGAGGATGATGCCCGCCTAAAGGAATGGCTGAAAGACAGTGGGTTTGTCGGGCATCTGGATGTATTAAAGGTGCATTTATATCAGTTAATCCTAAGTTCCATGCGCGCCTATCATAAAAACCGCAATAAACAGCGGGAGATTCGTGCCATGATAGATGATTTGCATTTTTTGTATGAAAAATCGCTTTATAGTCAATGCAGGAAGTTATTGGACAAAGCCATTGCAGCAGCTAACGAAATTGGATATTACGCTGCTTTGGTTGATTTGTTAGACGTAGAACGCATGTTACTCGGTGTTGAACATCTGCAGCAGTACAATGAAATTGGCATAAACCAAATTTTACAAAAGGAAATCCTGGTGGTAAACACCCTTCAAAGTGAAGCGGAATTCAAACATTTAGGCACCATGAGTGGCTTTTTAAATAAACGATACGGCCACGCGCGTTCACCGGAAGATTTTGAAGCGCTTTCATCCTTTACCACTCAAACCAAACAAATGGCCGATAAAGCCACTACTATTCGTTCGAAGCGGTTGTGGAATTATAGTTTAATGGCATTTACACTAACTACGGGCAATTACGAGGAAGCATTATTATACAATGCAGCCATTATTGAATCGTATGGAGATAATCAAATTCTGATACGGGAAAACCCTATTGGTTTAATCAGTGCCATTGGCAATCAAATCATTATTTGCATCCGCTTGAAAAAATACAATGATGCATTGAGGTTACTCAACAAACTACATGATATACCACAATACTTGAGTAAATCGCAACGCAGGTCGAAGGAATTAATTTTGCGTATCAGGCTCAATGAACTCAACTACCGAATGGGCATTTATCTGGAATGTGGCTGGATGCAACTTGCCGGTAATTATATCAATGAATTTGAACAATTTATTGCTTTAAATATAAAGGTTATTCCCGGTCATCGACTAAACGAGATGTATTTTAGTGCATTATATTATTATTTTATAATCGGAGATTTTGATAAAGCCTTTGTTTATTTACAATTGTTAGAATCAGGTAATTTACAAAATAGCAAAGCAGATTTATTTAACAGTCTGCAAATAATCAAATTACTCATGCATTATGACTTAGGCAATAAGCACCTACTACCCTACTTGGTTCGGTCAGTTTACCGCATGCTGTTACACGTGGATCAACTCTACACTTTCGAGCATACACTTATCCGTTTTATGCGCAAAAATTTAATTCATGTAACGGATAAAAAATCTGCCAAAAAACAATTTATCCGATTAAAAAATGAGTTGAATAAAATTCAAACCGACCAGTATGAACAACCCGCATTTATCATGTTTGATATCATAGCCTGGCTGGATAGTAAAATTTATGAAAAACCCTATGGACAGGCTATTGCGGACATCCATGCCAATAATTAATAATTTTTGTTTAACTTTACCTACAAACATTACCAATGAGCACCAATACAAGCGAATTAGCCAGTAAGGACTTCGCACAACAATGCATTAATTCCTTAGGGGATATAAAACGTTCTATGCCTAAAACATGGAAATCAGCTATTCAGCCTTATAAGGATGAAATCGCAACTACATCAAAAGAAAATGGGCTCAATACTACAGATGCACTATTAACTATTATCAATAAATTGAATACGGATAAATTAGAGTTATCTATATTAAAGATTAAACATTTGTTTTTTCTCGCAGCCTATTGCGATATGTTATAAATGTAACAACCAGGCAAACCATTTTCGGTTTTGCAGATAGTTTAAATTACTTTCATTATTATACGCTTCCCTTTCGAAACAAATATTGCGGTACGCTTTGTCATGATGTTGATATTTGACAAGGTTAGTTAGGTAATGCAATAAATAAAAAACATAAAATGGAATCACCAGCATCTCCAGTTGCTGACGAAGATGAATATGTTCATGGTTGATAAAAGATTTATCCAACCGTAAATTATTATGTTTAATCACAATAAAAGGAAACAAGGTAATACCACTCACGTGTAATTTCGGCATTTGAATAAATTGCCAATTTTTAATTTTTCTCGGCATCTCAATTATGCGCCAAAAGCCCAGGTGAGAAAATAAGGCATTATTTCGGCCCAGGTTTGTTGATTATGTTCACCATCTTTTACAATTACAAACTGGATATCATGTTGTTCGTTATATCCTTTTTGTTTCAGTTCCTGAATAAAATCGATGGTGTCATCTATAGAATCAATTAATCCATTTTTATTCCTGTCGGCATTTTCATCATTGGTGCCACATTCGAACCAAAACCGCAAGCCTTCACGTTTGGGTGTGTTTCTGATAAGCTGGTGAATGATACGATGTTTATCATCTTTATATCCGCGGTTATACGCTTTTAAACGCCACCAAAGGCTACCACTAAAAACACCAACTTTGCCAAAATAATTGGAAAAATGCCAGGCGATATCGATAGCACTTAATCCCCCCATACTCCAGCCGGCGATTACATTTTTGCGTTTATCGCGGGAAACACTGTATTTGTTGCGGATAAATGGCAGTAATTCATTGACTAAAAATTCGGCATAAAGACCGGCTTTAGCACCCCGGTTTTTAAAATCGGCTGCTGCACTGCTTCCGTATTCCTGCAATCTATCCTCATTGGCATGAATACCCACCACAATCATAGGTTTAACTACTTCTTGTGCATATAAATCATCTAAAATGCGGTTAAACTGCATGGCAGACATATCCTGTCCGTCGTTAAGCCAAAGCACCGGATAAGGCTTTTGCTCATAGGCAGGCGGTAATATGATAGAAAGCTGAACATCCCTGTTAAGGAAAGAAGACCGGATGCTCAAGGATTCGATTTTTACATATTCTGGAACCTGCAACTTCATTTTCACGTACAAATGTACATCAAACCAATAAAATAATTTTTTGTAAACACGCTTATTCTGTCGATAACTGATTGGGAGTTGGTTGCTTTTGAACTACCTTTGCTGCTGTTTTTTAAACCGCCCTAAATCAACTATTTTGGAACTTAACGAACAAAAGCACAAATGGCATTCCAAGTTACTTGGAATAGATATGGAAATGTTAACCTTTGGCACCAAAGGATTTCCGCTAATTATTTTCCCTACATCTATGGGGATGCACAATGAAAACCGCGATTTTAAATTGATTGAATCCATTGGATGGTTTATTGAATCAGGTATTATAAAGGTGTATTGTCCTGATAGTATTGATAAACACAGCTGGTACAACAAACAAGCTTCAGCACCGGACCGCGTATTGAATCATATTTTATACGACCGTATGCTCACTGAGGAATTGTTTCCGGTTATTCAATCTGAAACGGGTTATTCACGTATTGGGGCTGCAGGATGTAGTTTTGGTGGATATCATGCATTAAACTTTGCTTTCAGACATCCGGATATAGTGGCTGTGATGATTTCCTTACACGCTAAATTTGATATCACCGGACAGTTAGACGGGCATTATGACGATAATGTTTACTTCAATAATCCACCTGATTATTTGCCGGGACTGAATGATGAAAATCTCCGGAAAATGCAGATATATCTGGGTTCTGCCGAATTCGACATGTGTTTGGATGCCAATTATCAAATGGCTCATATGCTAGGTGTAAAAAACATCGCCCACACACTTGAAGTAGTGCCGGGCGAAAAACACGATTGGCCATGTTGGCGTCAACAATTGCCAAGATTTTTATCTTTGGTAAATTACGATACAATTAACTCTTAACCTTTAAAAAATACTTTTTACTTATGAAAAAAATTGGGATTATACATGGCATGGAAGATTCATTTCCAACCGCGTTTATTGATAGAATAAATAGTAAAAACATTCCTGGAATTGTAGCTGAACGAGTTACTATTGATAAAGTTATTCAAGGTGAGGCTTGCGGTTTCGATGTATTATTGGATCGTATTTCACATGATGCGCCTTTTTACAGAAGTTATTTAAAAAATGCAGCCATAAGTGGTACTGCAGTTATGAATAACCCATTTTGGTGGAGCGCTGATGAAAAGTTTTTTAATAATGCATTAGCAGTTAAAATTGGTGTTCCGGTTCCGAATACTGTTTTGTTACCATCGCATGATTTACCTAAAAACACAAAATCTACATCGTTCCGCAATTTAAAATATCCTTTAGACTGGGAATCTATTTTCAGTTATATCGGATTTCCTGCATATATGAAACCACATGATGGTGGTGGCTGGAGAGGTGTATTTAAAGTAGATAATATGGAAGAGTTCTTCTCTAAATATGCAGAAACCGCCGATGATGTGAATATTTTACAAAGCGAAGTTACATTCGAATATTATTTCAGATGTTATTGCCTTGGTGGAAAATACGTACATATTATGTATTACGAACCACGCAATCCGCATCATTTACGTTATACCTGGAACGGCCCTGAGGCGCCTGCTGAATTAATTGAAAAAGTACGCGTATTAACATTAGCATTAAATCAAGCCCTTGGTTATGATTTTAATACGGTAGAATGGGCTGTTAAAGATGGCATTCCATATGCAATTGATTTTTGTAATCCTGCACCGGATGCTGAACGCACTTCTGTTGGTGAAGAGAATTTCGAATGGGTTGTTGAACATGCTGCTTTAATGGCAATTGAACGCGCTATGGAACATAAAGAAGGTCAGGACAATTTAACCTGGGGCACCTATGTTCGCAATTCGGTATCAGGTATTGCGCATAAAGCAGAAACTCAACCAATTTTTAATCCTGCAGCATCACGTTAATCCAATATATTTTTGATTATGAGTTTATTTAAAGATTTCACGTTAGGTATTGAAGAGGAATTTCAGATTATTGACCCTGAGACTCGTGATTTATCGCATCGCAAACATCACATTATTGAAAATGGTGCAAAGTTCGATGTTGATATTAAAGCAGAGATGCATCAAAGTGTGGTGGAAGTGGCTACCAGCATTTGTAAGGACATGAAAGATGCCCGCAATCAGGTAGTGAAATTACGTCGTATCATTGCCGAATTAGCAGAAAAAGATAATTTAAAAATAGCTGCGGCGGGAACACATCCATTTGCATCGTGGGAGGAACAATTGATTACTAACCATCCACGTTATCAGGAAATTGTGAACGAAATGCAGGAAGCTGCGCGCAGTAATTTAATTTTTGGATTACATGTTCACATTGGTATGCCATCGCGAGATGTGGCTGTATTTATGATGAACTCATTGCGTTATTTTTTACCGCACATTTTTGCATTAAGTACTAATTCACCTTTTTGGGAAGGAAGAGATACCGGTTTTAAATCATTTAGAACAAAAGTATTTGACAAATTTCCAAGAACAGGCATTCCAGATGTATTTAATGATGCTAGTCACTTCGACAACTTCATTGCATTATTAGTGAAAACGAACTGTATCGACAACGGCAAAAAAATATGGTGGGATTTACGCGTGCATCCATACTTTAACACCATTGAATTCAGAATGTGTGATATTCCATTACGCGTTGATGAAACATTGGCATTGGCAGCATTAATGCAGGCGATTACGGCAAAATTATTTAAGCTGATGAAAAGTAATATCGGTTGGAGAAATTACGACCGCGCTTTAATTCAGGAAAATAAATGGCGAGCTGCACGTTACGGTATTAGTGGTAAATTAATTGACTTCGGTAAACAAGAAGAATTAGATACCACTACCCTATTATTGGAATTTTTAGATTTTGTTGATGATGTTGTGGATGAATTAGGCAGCAGACAAGAATTAGAAAACATTAAATGGATGTTGAAAAACGGAACGGGTGCAGATAGGCAATTAGCACATTATTACGCAAACGACCGCAATTTTAATTCACTTGTAGATTTTATGATAGCCGAAAGTTATATCGGACTATAACTGTATAATTACAAAAACTTGAAAGGCATCTTGAATAGATGCCTTTTTTTATTACTTAATTTAATAGGAGATAAAATTCGATGCATGATAAATTAATTACTACAGCATTTAATGTGCTAAAATAAATTGCATATTATTTTGCCATTGCCCAACTGATATGGTAACTAAATACATACCATTAGGTAATTGGTTATTGGTATTTAATTCAGTATTTACCTCGCCCTGGTTTACCGCTATTTCCGATTCCCAAACAACATCACCAATCATATTGTGGATCAACAATTTTGCGTTTCCGGTAAACGCATTATTAAAATTGCAGCTTAAAACAAAATTGCCATTATTTGGATTAGGGAATAATTGCATATTAGAAGTTTGGGCGGTAAACATACCTTCATCGCAAAAATTCACCACTCTAAATGGCTTCGAAGTGCCTGCACATCCATTAACATCTGATTGTAATACTTTATAAAAGCCTGGTGTTGTGGCAAAATATATATTCGAAGTAGCGCCTGCTATTGGCATAACACCTTTATACCACTGATAAGTATTGCCGATTTTATTTTTCACCTGCAATTTCACCGGATTATTTTTGCATAAATCATTGCTGGCAGAAACATTATATACAATTGGGCTAGGTGGTGTAGACACCATTATTACTTTTGTTGCAGATATCGTAATACAACCTGCAGGTGCCGTATATTTTACCTGATAATTCCCTGTTTTGGATACATCAAATGTTGCATGGTTGGCATCTACCACAGGGAATCCATTTCTATACCATTGTATTTGATAACCAGGATAAATTGGTTTAGCATTTAAGTGTGTTAAACCTCCTGTGCAAACATCATCAGCTCCCTCCACACCTATAAGTGGTTCAACAACATCTTCATCAATTAACAGATCACAGTCGTTATCTAAACCATCACAAAAGTCCACAGCAAAAGGATAATTATATGGAGATGTGTCATCACAATCTAAATCATTGGTAACAAATCCTTCTAATTCACCAAAAACAATTAACGGGCTATCAGGATTACCATACCCATCTCCATCTATATCAGCATATTGAATAAATGCATCAAGTGAATCGTCAATTAGTCCATCACAATCATTATCATACCCATCAGGAATTTCAAAAGCGCCAACTAGTTTACATTCATTTATTTGAAAAGGCGCAGTATCATTTTTTGCCAGACGCAACTCTTGTAACTTTAATCTGTAGAAATTAATTTCATCCTGGTAAACAGGATTAAATATTTGATTTTGATTTTGTTGAGGGTCCAATGTGAAGTCATAAAACTCCTCCGTATAACAATCGCAATTGGAATAATAATAAGCCTTATTAAAGCCGCGTAAACCACGCAAATCCGGAACATCAAACAAATCGCCCGGTTCACTTCCCTCGTATTCATAAAATGCAAAATGTCGCATGGTATCCGGCTCGGCAAGTTCGCGAATGGATAATCCGGAAAAATTAAATGTATCTTCAACTCCGGCTATTTCTAACAATGTTTTTGGAATATCTATCAGTTCAATAATATCATCATCAATAATTGTTGAATCACTAAACCATTCGGGATACCGAATAAAAAGCGGAACATGTATAGATTCGTCAATAGGCAATGCCTTTGCGCGCATCATGTGTTCGCCGTTGATATAACCATTATCGCTGGTGTACAAAATAAAAGTGCTATCAGTAACATGAGTTGTATCTAAACGATTAAATATTTTATTGATATTTTCATCTAATCCGATTAAACATGAAAATCTATCCTTGATAAAATCTTTAGTTGCAATAGTATCTTTTACCCAAGTTGAGCCTGATTCGATATAAAATTCCGGACAAAGCGAATCAAACGGATAAAAATTTTCAGGAAAAGGTGGAATTTCATCATAATATAAACTGGCATCTGATGCACGAGGTGTATTTGGCGTATGCGGTGCTAAAGGGAAAAAAAACAGCGCGAATGGCTGGTTGTTATGCACAGTAACAGAATCGAAAAATGCATTGATATAGTCGTTAAACGAATTAGTTATATGTCCCGGAACAAAAACGTTTTCTCCATTTACCTTGATCCAAAAGTTTTTATAAATTTCGTTATCACCAATATCAACCCAATAGTCGAATTCAAATGGTGGTAAAAATCCATTGCCGTATTTCCCGATAAATCCGGTATAATAACCCTGGTCGTGCAAAATTTCCTGAATTTTCGGCAATGTTGTATTTAGTGTATCACCATTATTTGCTGTTTTATGTTCATGCGCATATAAACCTGTGTAAATGGAAGCTCGGCTTGGACCACATATGGGAGTTGGTGCATAAGTGCGGGAAAAATTGGCCCCTTCGTTGGCAATTCGTTCAATATTTGGAGCAATAAACCAATCAGGGCCGCCGGTAACGCGGTATTCATCGTACCTGCCATCATCAACCATAATAAAAACGATATTGGGCAATTCACCAGGGGCTACCTGACTTTTTGCTACAAAACCGTTAATAACAAAGCAAATAAAGAAGATTACTGCACCGTAGGCAGTTTGGTTTGACTTCATTCCAAATTTCGCTTTGCTTGTTTCAGGAATACAATTAGGACTATCACGTTTCAAATTTAAAAGAAAACCTTTATCTAAACTAATGTGTTCTTAACACAGGAAGTGGTAAATGTTAAGGTGGTGGAAAACATCATCAATTAAGCTATTAAAAATAAATAACTTCGCCTCGCGTTATGCCGGAAGAAAAAAAGTTAAAGCTCGCTATTCTTGATATGTATGAGAATGCACCTAATGAGGGTATGCGTTGCATTAAAGCTATAGCTCAGGCTCACGCTGATTTTATCGACTGGAAAGTTTTTGATGTGCGGCATAAAAATGAAGTGCCAAGTCATGAATACGACATTTACATTTCCTCCGGAGGCCCCGGTAGTCCTTTTGATGGCGAAGGGAAAGCTTGGGAAAGTAAGTTTTTTACACTTTTAGACAAACTTTGGGCGCATAACGCCAATGGTCACAGCAAAAAGAAATATATGTTTGGCATATGCCATTCATTTCAATTAATGAGCAGGCATTTTGAATTAGGTAATGTTTGCAAACGAAAATCTACTGCATTTGGCGTATTTCCCATCCAAAAAACAGAAGTTGCCAAACACGACCGATTTTTCAGGAATTTGCCAGACCCTTATTATGTTGTTGATAGTCGCGACTGGCAAATGATTGAACCCGATTTGGAAAAATTGGCTGCATTGAAAGCCAATGTATTAGCTGTAGAAAAACGCCGCGACCATGTGCCTTTACCAAGGGCTGTTATGGCAATGAGTTTGGGAGAATATTTTTATATGACACAATTTCATCCGGAAGCCGATGCAGAAGGTATGTTGCGATTATTTGCAAAACCTGAAAAACGCGACCATATTGTCCAAAATCATGGGGATTGGAAGTTAGATGAAATGATTCGCAACCTCAGCGATTCTGAAAAACTCCCTCTGACCCATAAGGAAGTGATTCCCTCATTTTTACGTTCTTCGATTAATGCGCTGAGAATGAGGTAATACTCTTTGGTATTAGTCAAATTCTGCTATTTTTATTCTTAAGTTTGTAATTCATGATAAAATCAATTCGCGACCAATATAATAAGGCTTTCACGGAAGCTGATTATCAAAAATTTGTTCATGCATGTCAGGACAAATACAATAAGACCATTGAATTTAAAGTATGCGAAACGCCTATTTTTATTCCGGCCGACTTTAAATCAAAAGTGTTGGCTGCAGGGGAAGAAATTATAGATTTAATTTGTAATCCCGCATTCAAACAAACAAGTAAAAAGGCGATTCCGGAAAATTGTTTTGTGCCCGGGGAAGAAGGCAATCCGGCATTTATTGCATTAGATTTTGGTATTTGTATTGATGCGGCAGGTGAATTAATTCCGCAATTAATAGAAATGCAGGGATTTGCATCTTTATATGCTTGGCAACATGAATTAGGTAAACAATATAAAGCTCACTTCCCTATTCCTGATACGGTTGATCACTTATTTAATGGATTAGATGAAAACAGTTATATACAACTCTTAAAAAAAATAATAATTGGCAATCATCAGCCCGAAAATGTAATTATTTTAGAAATTGAACCGGACAAACAAAAAACCTGGATAGATTTTTATTTAACGCGTAGCATGTTAGATATTGAGCCGGTTTGTATTTCTAAGATTATTAAAGATGGTAAGGATTTATATTATATGAAATATGGTGTGAAAACAAAAATCCATCGTATTTATGACCGATTAATTTTTGATGAATTACAAGCCAGAAAAGACTTGTTGCTCCAATGGAATTTAACCGATGAAGTGAATGTTGAATGGGTTTGTCACCCCAATTGGTTTTTCAGAATTAGTAAATACACTTTACCTTTTATTAAAAGTAAATACGTTCCTGAAACGATATTTTTAAATGAGCTGAAGTCTATACCTGAAGATTTAGAAAATTGGGTATTAAAACCATTATATTCATTTGCAGGTCATGGTGTAAAATTTAATGTTACCAAACAAGATATTGAAGAAGTAATGCCACATGGCGATGTTTTTATTCTTCAAAAAAAGGTAACCTATAAACCTGTAGTTACAACATTAGACGAGCCGGCAAAAGCAGAGTTACGTCTTATGTATTTATGGGAAGAAGGTGCGTCAAGACCGCAATTAGTAATTAATTTAGCTCGATTGAGCAAAGGCGTTATGATTGGGGTAGACTACAATAAAAATAAAACATGGGTTGGCGGAACTGTTGGCTACTATGAAAAGTAATTCAATTTGTAGCCGCTAATTTATTTCCTCATGGATGATAAAAAATATCAAAAACAATTAGCATTAGTTGAAGCTGCAAAGGCTAAAAAACAAGCTTTTGTTTTACATTGTAAACGGATATTAACGGAGCAACATTTTGTTGAGACTGACGATTTATTCATTGAAAATTTTGAACATGCTACCCTTGTTCCATCCCCATTCGTTTATGAAGCTGATTTTATGTTACAGCTAGACAAATTGCCGTTATATTGTGTTTTACTTGCAGCTTCACATGACAATCCTGAGGTTAGGTATTTTGGACACGCTGAACATTTATTTGGTTATTTACAAACAACAGTTGATTACGGACATATTTTAATTACGCCAAAAAGTAGTGAACAAAAAATCGTATCGTTTTTTATTAAACAACATAGTAATTATACTGCTGATAAACAATTTTTAAAAAAATTCCTGATTGAAGAAGCAAATGCAAACAAGTCTGTACATAGTTTTCCTCCCGCCTTTACCCAAAGTTTAATGGCATTTGATGAATTACATTTAGAATTTAAGGGACACTATTGCTTTTTCTTAACCAGTTTAAAGGGATTATCTGCTGAAGAATGTAACCGGTTTATAACACTGAGTGGCATATTGTTAAATCATCTGGTTAAACTATAAGGTTTTACTTTGGCGTAACAATCAACCAACCTAATTCGTTATATTTGCTATAAACACCCTTTTAGTTATGAAAAAAAGCGCAATTCTGCCTGTTATTTGTTGTTTGTGGATGGTTTATGCCGGTTGCAAGAAGGAGACATTTCCTCCGGAGGGTAATTTAATTGAAAACTATTCATTTGAAGAAAATGGCGTGTTTAGCTTGAACGGCTGGGATACTTCTAATGCCATATACAGCACAATTGTGCCCGAAAACGGCGGAGATTTTTCAGTAAAATTGTTTCCGGGCGCTCCTCCCGATGAAGGATTTGTAGATTTTACCATAAACGGACTGGTGGGTGAAAAAACGATAACAATGAGTTGCCAGGCAAATGCTTTTGGAGGCTGGGAAGGAACTGCAACACTTCAATTAATTTCCACAGGGGAAACAAGTGCTGATTTAGCCACTGGAACATGGGACCAAAATAATTGGGGTGCAATCGACTTATCAGCTACTGCAACTTTTGCTGAAGGAGATGTGTTAAAATTACATTTAAGTGCAGGTTTTAGTCCGGTGCCAGAACCAGGGAAATTTGTTTTATTTGATTTGGTCACCTTATCCATTAATTAACTTTAAATTGATTTAGCTTGGCAAGTATATTTAATGCAGAAGACACTGCAGCAATAATATCCAGGATTGAAAAATTAACCCCAATTACGCAACATATTTGGGGCACAATGACTGTTTCTCAAATGTTGGCACATATTCAGGAACCTGTTAAGGTTGCACTTGGTTATACCGCTCCGAAGCGTTCGGTAATTGGATGGTTATTTGGTCGTGCTGCGAAAAAAGGTATCATTAACGAAAAACCATTTAAACAAGGGCTTCCAACGGATAGTAGTTTTGTGATAGATAACGAACGCAATTTTGACAGCGAAAAGCAGGAAGCAATTCAATTATTGCAAGCACTACAACAAGCCGGTCCTAATGGTATTACTAAAAACAAACATCCATTTTTTGGGAAATTATCAGCCGAAGAATGGGATACACTAACTATAAAACATTTGGATCATCACCTCAGACAGTTTGGCGTATAACCGCAATAAAATGGCACATAACAATTATCCAGTTACCAATTACAGGTTCATTTTGCTGATTATCGGCTTAACCGGTTTGTTGATGCGAGGTTTTTTAGGAGAAACAGATGTTGTTACCATCATTTTATTTATTATACAATTAGTTGCGCTTGATTTAATATTAAAGGAAAGTAATATCTTTTCAACTGTATATTATCGTTTTATACAAATTTGTATCTCTATTTATATAGTTGGTGCCTTATTTATAATTATGCATTGGGAAGGTGGTATTTTATTGCTAACTGCGGCAGTAAGCGGTGTGGTAGTTACTTATATTATCAGAACAATAAATAAATCGCCCATTCAAATATTAGATATAGTAAAATGCGCCTGGGTTATCAGTGTTTGTTTCACTACAATAGCCAAGTTGATGCATTTGAGGTATGCAGATATTGGCAATTATATCAATTTAGGATTATTTGGGGTAATGTTATTATTATTTTTCCTCTCCCCTGTTAAGCCTGCTCCAAAAAACACTAATAGTCACCCCGAACTACCTCTGGACCAAGTTGAATAATTTTATATTTTTTCTATAATGTGATAATTATCAATTTTATCCAACTCAAATACGGTTATTCCATCTTCATTGAAATAATACGGTAAATCGAATTTGGCATCCCAAATTATTTCCTGATATGTATAAGAATTTCTAGCATAAATGTCTTGACCGGAAGTTTCATTATACCCTTTTACCAATATCAACACCTCGGCTTCACTTATTTCTACATCTTGTTTTGTCAATCCGAACAAGGGACTTTTATCATCAATTGGATGAACCATAGTCCAGTTTAGCGGGAAATACACAATTTTATTATTATCAATATTTAGCGGGAAAAATTTCCTGGTAGGTTTACCATTATCATTTATTACCATTGCCAATGTTACACTTACACTTAATTCGGTGAGGTTATGATTGCGTTCATTTGCTGCGCGAAACATTAAACCGAAACCTTCTTTGTAAGGACTAATTAACGCATGTTTAGAAAAGCGGATACTATGTGGTGTTTTTGAAAATCTACCATACATTAAACCCGTAAAAATGGCGAATCCCATTAATCCAACTAAGGCTTCACTAGCGGCGACAAAACTCACCGTTGAGGACAAGGGATATAAAGAACCATAACCAACGGTAGTTAATGTTTGAGCACTAAAAAATAATGCAACAAAAAATCGGTTATGCACTTCATAATCTGAAGTCATTCCTATACCATTATAATCTACTGTCAAATAAATTAAAGCAAAAACTAAATTTACGATAGTATAAAATGCAACAATAAATAATGCAAATTTCAACCAACTCATCGTAAGTAACTCATGAAAAACAAGTTTGCGTTCACCAATTCTCCGCACATTAAAATTCCCGTCATGAGATAGAATACGTTTATTACCCTTTTCGTATTTATTGGTATAACCTAATTCATCAGCCTTATCGGCATTGGGATTGATATTACGATTTAATTTTTCCTTAAGTGCCATATTGAGGGTATTTGCAAATGTGGTAAATGCGAGTGCTAAGCTATTATTTTATTTCCTGTTTATGCGAACATTTGGCGGCATTATCGGACTAAAATAAAAAAATCCGGAATTTAGTTCCGGATAGTAAGTTTATTGTGCTGCGTAATTATTACCTATTTTTTTCAGAATTCTGATATGCGAACCCAAAGAATCCCAGAAGGTGGTTTTTTCGTAATATGGTATGCCAAATTCTTTTGCAGTTTGTTTTACAATAGGAGCAATTTTTTTGTAGTGGATATGGCAAATGTTATAAAACAAATGGTGTTCTACCTGATAATTTAATCCCCCGACAAACCAGCTTAAAACTCTGTTTTTCTTTGCAAAATTTGCTGTGGTTTCCAATTGATGTATTGCCCATGCATTTTCTATTTCGCCATCGGCAGTAGGTAATGGATGATCGGTTTCTTCAATAACGTGAGCGAGTTGGAAAATGGTAGTTACGAATAATCCCGTAGTAATTTGTAAAACAAAAAATCCCAATAAGATAAATCCGAAACTATAATTAGTTAATAATAAAGGCAAACCAAAAATGAATAGGAAATAGACAATTTTACTAATCACCAATTTTACCATTTCTACTGTAGGATTACCACCTGAACCTTTAGTAAGGCCATTTTTATTGTAGCGAATTAGCTGTTTAAAATCTTTATTGAGGGTCCATCCTAATGTAGCCAGACTGTAAATAAATGGCGCATAGATATGCTGATAACGGTGTATGCCACTTAATTTCCCATGTGGAGAAAGGCGTAAAATAGGTTTATCGTGAATATCTTCATCCATACCATAAATATTGGTATAGGTATGATGTAATACGTTGTGTTGAATAATCCAGGTAAACTTACTGCCACCTACCAGGTAGATTGAGCGACCCAGCATACGGTTGACAAACTTGTTTTTGGAATAAGCCCCGTGGTTGGCGTCGTGCATTACTGCCATGCCCATACCCGAAGCACCTATCCCCATGACCATCCACATCAATAAAGTGAAGCCTACAGGCAAAATGTTGGTTAGAATAATAACAAAAGGGCCAATATACAGGAGTAACATGACAAATGTTTTGATAAACATGCGCCAATCGCCTGTTTTCTCAATTTTGTTGTCTTCGAAATATTGGTTTACCCTACTACGAAGTGTAGCGAAAAACTCAGTTCTGGGTCTTTCGACAAATTTTATTTTACCTTTCATTGATGAATTTCCCGATACAAAAGTAATGTTTGATGCTTAAATTAACGAAAAAGTAACCGGTGATTAATATCATAAACGGTTACTTCTTCTTTATACTCTTGTGTTTACCTTAGGATAACCCTTGTGCAAAACTTTTAGTTCAATCCATTTCTACCATAGAACTGGCTTTCTTGCGCTCATGTTCCAACAAGTGGATTTTACGCAAGCGGATATTCAATGGTGTAACCTCTACTAATTCATCCTCATCAATATATTCCATAGCTTCTTCAAGCGTCATGCGGTGTGGCGGGGCTAACGATACTTTATCGTCGCTTCCACTGGCGCGCATATTAGTCAATTTTTTAGTTTTTGTAATATTTACAACAAGGTCGTTATCACGGCTATGTTCGCCAATTACCTGACCCTGATACACGTCTTCACCGGTTCCGATAAAGAAGAACCCGCGGTCCTGCAGCTTATCCATGGCATAAGCAATAGATGAACCTGTTTCATGAACAATTAATACACCATTAATACGTGATGGGATATCTCCTTTCCAAGGTTCATATGCTTTAAAGCGGTGACTCATGATTGCTTCACCCTGAGTGATGTTTAACACATTGGTTCTCAAGCCAATAATACCGCGTGACGGGATATTAAATTCCAGATGTGTGCGATCACCTTTGGCATGCATGGTAATCATTTCCCCTTTGCGTTTACTTACCGCTTCGATAACCTTTCCGGCAGTTTCTTCGGTAGTTTCAACAGCCAAGATTTCGATTGGCTCACATTTTTGACCATCTATCATTTTAACAATAACCTTTGGCTGACCGAGTTGGAGCTCATACCCTTCGCGGCGCATGGTTTCCACTAAAATACCCAAATGGAGAATACCGCGGCCAAACACCATAAATGAATCAGCACTATTGGTTGCTTCAATACGGAGGGCAAGGTTTTTCTCGATTTCTTTATGTAAACGGTCGCGCAGGTGGCGGCTTGTAACAAATTTACCTTCTTTACCAAAAAACGGCGAGTCGTTGCTTTTAAACAACATGCTCATAGTAGGCTCATCAATTGGAATACCAGGTAAGGCTTCCGGGTTTTCAAAATCGCAGATGGTATCGGCAATTTCAAATCCTTCAACTCCTGTTACGGCACAAATATCTCCACATGTTACTTCGTCAGTTTTGGCTTTACCTAAACCTTCAAATATAAAGAGGTCTTTGATACGTGATTTAACAATACTGCCATCGCGTTTTACCAGTGAAACCGGCTGTCCAGCCTTAACCGAACCGCGTGCTACTCTACCTACAGCAATTCTTCCGATATAACTGGAGAAATCGATACTGGTAACTTGTAACTGTGTTGTTCCTTCTACGATTTTAGGCGTTGGAACGTGTTTGATAACCATTTCTAATAATGCACTAACATCAGCAGTTTGCACTTTATAATCATCACTCATCCAACCGAATTTGGCAGAACCGTAAACTGTTGGGAAGTCAAGCTGGTCTTCAGTTGCACCGAGGTTAAACATCAAATCAAACATCGATTCGTGTACTTCATCAGGCTTACAGTTGTCTTTGTCCACCTTGTTAATAACCACACAAGGTTTTAATCCTAATGCGATAGCCTTGCTTAACACATAACGTGTTTGAGGCATAGGTCCTTCAAACGCATCAACTAAAACTAAAGCGCCATCAGCCATATTGAGTACACGCTCAACTTCACCGCCAAAATCGGCGTGGCCCGGTGTATCTATAATGTTGATTTTGAAGCCTTTGTAATTAACAGAAACGTTTTTTGACACGATGGTAATACCACGTTCACGTTCCAATTCATTATTGTCTAGAATGAGCTCACTATGCTCTTTTGAGAAGAGCTGGCAATGATGTAAAATTTTGTCCACCAGGGTTGTTTTGCCATGGTCAACGTGTGCAATAATTGCGATATTTCTTATTTCCTGCATAAAATGGGTGCAAAGGTATGGCTTTTATTCCCGAAAATGAAGGATTTACGACGAATTGACGTTCTTTTAAAACAGATACGAAGCGAACAGTGTAAAAATCAGCGACTTAGCGCCACATAATCTTTGATTAAGGTCCGGATAAAACTCGTCCTATCTGCAGGGATTTTTTCGAGATTTAACCGCTGTTTAACTAGTTGGCATGCGATTTCCAAGGCTTCTTCGTGACTGTCGTTCTGGTATTTCAGGCTTTTATCCATTACCTCTTTGAGCAATAACATTTCGTGTTCTGCGAATGTCCTAATTTGCGGGTAAATCGGTTCGTAATTGGACAAGTTTCTGATACTCAGGATATCGGCAAGCTGAATTCTTTGTGAAGAAGTGGTTTTGATTACGGTGGTATTGGCGACAACATCGCCTAAACGTTGGGCTTTATCAGAGGAACTTACCAGCATAATACCAATGGAGCCTAATGAAAAGAAGATATCTATCGGCCTTAATGCCCAGCGCATCAGATAGTCGTTAATAGAAGGTTCGGTGCCCGTCAGCTTAACTACCTTAATTCCAAGCATACGTTTACCCAGGGTTTGACCATCCATGAGCAGTTCAGAACCAAAATAATAGAAAAACAATATCGGAAAAACGATAAAATACAAAAAGTAGTCTTCACTCATCATGCCGCTTGACAAAAAAATCAGAGATAGCAGAAAGAGCCCGATCGACTGAATGATGATATCGATGA
>Ga0209480_10001361_pt1 | contig 18030 bp, 25 predicted proteins | sample JI61114C2DNA_FD_187501 | JGI IMG/M metagenome (GOLD analysis project Ga0209480, IMG submission 187501) | Wastewater effluent complex algal communities from Wisconsin, to seasonally profile nutrient transformation and Carbon sequestration -... | ecosystem: Engineered > WWTP > Effluent > Algae... | reverse complement strand
CCGGCCTCAGCCTCGATATGCTCAAACTCGGCGCAGATTCGATCGCGCAGGCTTTCGAACCATGTGCGCGCGCGCGCGGTATGGGGAGTCCAGTCAGTCATGCTGCGCCCTTGCCAAGCGAATCGGGTTCCGGCAAGGAAAAGCCATGGTTCCCTTTTCGTTCGCTGGTGAAGAACTGCTTCTAAACTCGGGCCAAGCGCTCTATTGGCCGCGCGAACGCGCTCTGCTGGTGGCCGATCTGCATCTGGAGAAGGCGAGCTTTTATGCCCGTTTTGGCCAACTGCTGCCGCCCTATGACAGCCGCGAAACGCTTGGCCGGGTGGCCGATGCGGTGATGCAAACGGGAGCGCGGCGAGTATTCTGTCTGGGCGACAATTTCCACGATACCGACGGGGCAGCACGATTGGAGTCGCATGCCGCTGGAATGCTGGAGGCGCTAACCCGGGCAACCGACTGGGTTTGGGTTTCGGGCAATCACGATCTGGGCAAGGTGCCGTGTGGAACCGCGATTGACGAGCTGGAGGTGGCCGGGCTGATACTGCGCCACGAAGCGTTGGCGGGGGAGGCACGGCCCGAACTGTCAGGGCATTTCCACCCCAAGTTGAAAGTCACGGCGCGCGGCCGCCGCGTAGTACGCCCCTGTGCGGTGGCGAGCGAGCGCAAGCTGATCCTGCCCGCATTTGGCGCGCTGACCGGCGGAATGGATGCCGCCGACCCGGCGATTATCGCGGCAATGCAACCGGCCCGTGCGGTCGATGCCTTGCTGGGTGTGTCAGGAAAGCTACTGCAATACCCATTATGGCGAGCTGCCGCCTAAACCCTTTCCCCCGGCCCCATTTCGGTTTAGGGAGCCGCGCACAGGTAACGTTCAGGAGATTCTACTATAGCACCCCCACCCCGGCGCGCGATGACGCCCCCCGTTAAAAGCGGGCCGCGCTACAACCAGATGATCGTATCGGACAAGGTCCGCGTAATCGACGAGAACGGCGAAAATCTGGGCGTCATGTACACCCGCGAGGCGATTGAACAGGCTGCCGAAGTCGGCCTTGATCTGGTTGAGATTTCTCCCAACGCTGATCCGCCGGTGGCCAAGTTCCTCGACGTTGGCAAGTTCCGCTATGAGGCCCAGAAAAAGGCCAATCTGGCACGCAAGAACCAGAAGACGCAGGAAATCAAAGAAATCAAGATGCGTCCAAATATCGACGATCATGATTACGACACCAAGATGCGCAACGTCACCCGCTTCATCGAAGATGGCGACAAGGTGAAGATCACCCTGCGGTTCCGCGGCCGTGAACTTTCGCACCAGCAGCTGGGCATGAACCTGCTCAAACGGGTGCAGGAAGACGTCGCCGAAATCGCCAAGATCGAGAGCTATCCGCGCATGGAAGGCCGTCAGATGCTGATGGTGCTTTCGCCGAAATAGTCCTGACCGGGCCCTGCACCGATTTGCAGGGCCCGGAGCAGTTTCAAGCGGCGGCCTGCCGCTTCATCAACACCGTCAGCACCACAGCCACCAGCAACAGTGCCGGCACATCGCCCGCCAGATGGCCGTGATGCTCGGCCGCCTGAAAAGACTGCTGCGCCATCACCAGCGCATGCACCAGGCTGGACCAGACCGTGAACCAGATCAGCGAGGCATGGGCGGCCGGATTCTTGGCCGCGCGGATCAGGAACACTCCCAGTGTGGCATAGACCCCCACGATCATCATGAAATAGTTGTTCGAGGCTGGGTTGCCTTCGTGCCAGGCCCAGCCCGACGGCCAGAACATCGCGAGCGGATAGACCAGGCAAAAGACTGCGCCAAAAGCAGTCAAGGCGAGGCCCAAAAGGCGGTTGTTATCCATGCTGTCATTCCCCCCGTTCAGGCCCGAAAATCCGGTGCCCACTCGCCAAGCTGGCTGACATTGCCTAGATGCACAAACGGAAAGCCGGATGCCGCTGGAAAGGCGGGGAATGTCGGCCCGCAATTCTCCGTTTTAACGGAGCTGGGGAGTGGCAATGACCGCCAAACGCATCTGTTTCTGGCTGGGCCCGATCGGCTTTTTGTTCACGCTGCTGAGCGCGGCGCCCGGTGGGATGCCCGATCTGGCCTGGCCGGCCGCCGGACTGGTCTGGTGGATGGCGACGTGGTGGATGAGCGAGGCGATGCCGCTGTCGGCCACTGCCTTGCTACCGTTCATCGTCCTGCCACTGACCGGGGTCAGCGATGCCAGCAAGACCGCCGCAGCCTACTATTCGCCGACGATGTTCCTGTTTCTGGGCGGGGCTTTTCTGGCGCTGGCAATTGAACGGACCGGACTGCACCGGCGGCTTGCGCTGGCAATCCTCGCCCGCGCCGGGCATTCCAATTGGCAGTTGTTGCTGGCGGTGATGGCCGCAACGGCAACCATTTCAATGTTCATCTCCAACACCTCGACCGCGCTGATCATGATGCCGATGGCGCTTGCCATGCTGGCATCGGGTGGGATCAAAGCTGGAGAGCAAGGCGGTATCGCAGGCGCGCTGCCGATGGGCGTGGCCTTTGCCGCGACGCTGGGCGGATACGGCACGATTGTCGGCACGCCGACCAATGCGATCGCTGTGGCCTTGCTCAACAAGAGCCTGGGGGTCGAGATCACCTTTCTGGAATGGAGCGCCTATGGGGTTCCGCTGGTGTTGCTCTCAGTCCCGTTGGCGGCGTGGATCATCGGCCGGGTCCAGAACATCGCAGCTGACAGCTTTGACCCCGCCGCAGCGCGCGCAGCGATCCATTTGCCCAGCGGCTGGACCACGCCCGAAAAGCGCCTTGCCCCGGTGTTTCTGCTGACCGTGTTGGCCTGGGTTTCGATGCCATTGCTGAAACCGCTGTTTCCGACGGGCGGGCTCGATGACGGGACCGTCGCCGCGATCGCCGGGCTGTGCCTGTTTTTCCTGCCCGATGGCACCGGGCGGCCATTGCTCAACTGGGACGAAGCCAACCGCGCGCCATGGGCGGTGATCCTGATGTTCGGCGGCGGCCTTGCCCTCGCCATGGGCATGACCGAAAGCGGTCTCGCCACCTGGCTGGGTCAGATGCTGCTGCCACTGCGCGCAGTACCCTTGCCGATTGTCGCGCTGGTGCTGGTTGCTTTCGTTGTGGTTGTCACGGAATTCGCCAGCAATATCGCGGCAGCCAGCGGGATCATGCCGGTGGTTGGAGCATTGGTGCTGGCCCTTGGCGCAGACCCGATCTTGTTGGCCTTGCCGGCCGCGCTGGCGGCAAGCTGGGGCTTCATGCTTCCGGCCGGGACCGGGCCCAATGCGCTGGCATGGTCGACCGGCCATATCGCACTGCCCAAGGTGCTGAAGGCCGGGTTCCAGCTCGATCTGGCCGGGGTTTTCCTGATGGTCGGGGTGGTCTGGGTGATTGCCCGGCTGTTTTAATCCGGTTGCAGTTGAAATCGGTTTGGCGGCTGGCTAGTGTAATCGCCATCCCGGCTGGGACAGAGATGCGCGCCTGCGGAGGTTAGGTGCGCCAGCGCTGCCCCGCCCGCATTGGCTCCCGCCTTCCTGGGAGCGCGAACCAAGGAAGGATGCCAAATATGGCAGATACCCCCACGCGCAAACCGAAGGCCAGCATCACCCATATCGGCAACCACGCGCTGTCTCCGGCAACGCTGATGATGGGCCACGGCTATGACCCCGTGCTGTCCGAAGGCAGCCTGAAAGCGCCGATATTTCTCACCAGCACCTTTGCTTTCCCGAGCGCCGCCGAGGGTAAGCGCTTTTTTGGCGGGATCACCGGCAAGATCCCGGGCGGTACCGATGGACTGGTCTATTCGCGCTTCAACGGCCCGAACCAGCAGATCCTCGAAGGGCGGCTGGCAATCTGGGACGGTGCAGAAGAAGCGCTGGTATTCTCGAGTGGGATGACCGCGATCTGCGTGCTGTTTCTGACATTCTGTTCGGCGGGCGACGTGATCGTCCATTCGGGCCCGCTCTATGCCGCCAGCGAAGGCTTTATCGCCAAAACGCTGAGCCGGTTCGGCGTGACCTATGTCGATTTCCCCGCCGGGGCGACCCGCGAGGAACTCGATGCCGTGCTGGCCAAGGCCAAGGCACAGGCGGCAGCGCAGGGCGGCAAGGTGGCGATGATCTACCTCGAAAGTCCGGCTAACCCGACCAATGCGCTGGTCGATGTCGAAGCCGTTCGCGATGCCCGTGATGCGGCCTTGGGGGCAGACTGCCCAATTGCGATCGACAACACCTTCCTCGGCCCGCTGTGGGCGCGGCCAATCGACCAAGGTGCTGATATTGTGGTCTATTCGCTGACCAAATATGTCGGCGGGCATTCCGATCTGGTCGCGGGTTCGATCTCAGGCGCCAAACGCTGGATCGATCCGGTGCGGATGCTGCGCAACACCATGGGCGGGATCGCCGATCCCAACACCGCATGGATGCTGATGCGCAGCCTTGAAACAGTTGAACTGCGAATGAGCCGTGCTGGCGAAAACGCTGCCAAGGTTTGCGCTTACCTCAAAGGCCATCCCAAGGTTGCCGGGCTCGGCTATCTGGGTGATATCAGCGACCCGCGCCAACAGGATATCTTCAACCGCCATTGCAGCGGCGCCGGCAGCACGTTTTCGCTCTATATCAAGGGCGGTGAAGCTGAGGCGTTCCGATTCCTCGACAACCTCAAGATCGCCAAGCTGGCGGTCAGTCTGGGCGGTACCGAGACGCTGGCCAGCCTGCCTGCGGCGATGACCCACCTGTCCGTCCCTGACGAACGCAAGGTGATGCTGGGGATCACCGACAATCTGGTGCGTGTATCGATCGGGATCGAGGATGCCGATGATCTGATCGCCGATTTCGAACAAGCGCTCGCGCAAGTCTGACAGTCTTGCCCCGTCCCGTGCTTTCTGCTTGGGACGGGGCATGAGCAACGAACCCCATGACAAGCTGGACGAGCCCAAGCGGCACGGCCTCGCCAAAGTTGAACAAGGCCGCTGGGCCGGCTGGTACCACTGGGAACCGGTCGACCATTTCGAAGAGCACGCCGGTCCGTTCTATTGCCAGCCAGAAGGTGACGGCGTGCTCTGCGCGTTCCAGCCAGAGGACAAGAACCGAAACGGTGGCGGGAATATCCATGGCGGGGCATTGATGACCTTTGCCGACTACGCCTTGTTCATGATCGCAGGCGGCATGGAAACCTCGGTCCACGGGGTGACCATGACGATGAACTGCGAATTCGTTGGCGCGGCCGAAGCCGGAAAGCTGCTGACTGCGCGCGGTGAAGTGGTGCGGCAGGGGCTGTCGGTAGCCTTCGTGCGCGGTATCATTGATGACGGGGGCCGCGCGGTGATGGCGTTTTCCGGCACGATCAAGAAGTTCAAGCCGCGGGGGTAATCAGCCCTTCCACTCGCGCCGGTCTTCAGCAGCGCGCAGGACTTCATAGGCCAGTTGTAGCGCCTGGAAGGCCTTGGCCGCGTCCTCGTCGCCGGGGCGGACATCGGGATGCACCAGCTTGGCCTTGGCCCGGTAGCTTTTCTTGATCGCTTCAAAATCGGCATCAGGGGTCAGTTCGAGGAGATCGAGCGCGCGCAGTTCATCGCGGCTGCGGGTGCCATCGCCTGATGTCGCCCAGCCATAGTGCGCGCTTTCCTGGAACCCTTCGTGGGTCTGGCGCTCTTCCGCTTCGCGCGCGGCAGTCTCTTCGGCATCGAGCCCGGCGAAATAGTCCCAACCGGAATTGTATTCAGCCGCATGGGCCACGCAGAACATCCAGCGATCCGGGCTGTTGGGGCTCTTGGGCGCGGGACAGGTGCCTGCTTCGCTGCAGCCATGGCGGTCGCACAACCGGACATTGGTAGCCTCACGGCTACCGCCATAGCCGCCCCAGCGCGGGAAGCCCCAATTGTCAGATCTGCGAACGCGGCTCATCGCTTGCCGCGATAGGCGCAAGCAGGCCCGTTCTGCAAGGCCGCAAAATGGCTTGGTGCGCCTGACCCAAGTACCGTATTGAACAAATTCGCTCCACAGGCGATAAAGCGGCAGAAGGATGGTTCAGATGAGCAAACAACTTGCCCTGTCGATAGCAGTCTCTGTGCTCGCGATGGTCAGCTTTGTCTTGCTGGGTCAGCAGGCGGGCGCCCAATTGGCGCGCGATGCCCGCGCCCACGTTCCGCTCAGTGCAGACTATGCGCCGCTGCCTTCGCTTGGCCGATTGCTGCCGATCCTGAATTAATCCACTGTCACCGTTACTGCGCGTCGGTTCTGGGCCCAGCTGGCTTCGTCGCTGCCCAGCGCCAGTGGCTTTTCCTTGCCATGGCTGACAGTGGTGATGCGGCCCGGATCAACCCCCAAGCTGACCAGATAGTTCTTGGCGGCATTGGCGCGGCGTTCCCCCAGCGCCAGGTTGTATTCGCGGGTGCCGCGTTCGTCTGCGTGGCCTTCGACGCTGATCCGCTTGGCCGGATACCGCGCCAGCCACTGTGCCTGCGTTGCCAAGGCGGTCTGATCGGTAGCATCGATATTATAGCGATCCGTATCGAACAGGATCGTGTCCTGCCCCATCATCTGCGCTACAAAATCGGCCTGACTGCCTGGAACCGGAGCAGTGCTGCCAGTGCCGTCAGTGGTTTGACCGGCAGCGCTGCCGCCCGGATCGGGGGGAAGCATTTCCGGCGCCTTCTTCGAGCAGGCCGACAGAACCAGCCCGCTGGCCAGAACCAGTGACAGGGTGAGGTGCTTGTTCATCGGTTTCTCCTTTGTGATCAGCTTCATCGCTTGCCCCCAAGAGTCAATGCTGTTCAGACCCAAATCAGGGACGAAGCGGTCCCCAGGCGGGATCACTGCCATCGACCGGGGTTTCCAGCTTGCGTTCGTTCTTGCCGGTCAGATCGACCTGCCAGATTCCAGCCTTGCCGCTGCCGCGTGTGGTGCGGAAGAACTGGATCACCCGGCCGTTGGGGGCCCAGGTCGGCGCTTCATCCTGCCAGCTGTCGGTCAGATAGCGCAGGTTGCCGCCAGTGGGGTCCATCACCGCAATCCGGAAATTGCCGCCAATGTGCGTAAAGGCAATCTGGTCACCGCGCGGGCTCCATTCGGGCGTCGCAGCGCGGCCGCCGAAAAAGCTGATCCGCTTTTGCCCGCTGCCGTCGAGGTTCATGACGTAAACCTGCTGGCTGCCTGACCGGTCGCTTTCAAACACGATCCGCTGGCCATCGGGACTGAACGATCCGCCAATGTCGATCCCCGGTGCGTCGGTCAGCTTGACGGCCGCACCGCCGGCGCTGGGCATCTTGTAGATATCGGTATTGCCGCCAGTGGCCATCGAATAGAGGATCCACTTGCCATCGGGCGACCAGCGCGGCGCGAACAGCGGGTTGCTGGCCTGCAGCAACAGCCGCTGGCGATCCGCAGTCAGGTCATAGATGTAGATCCGCGGCTGGCCGTTGAAATAGGACAGGTACAGGATCGACTTGTAGTCTGGCGAATAGCGCGGGGTCAGTGCGGTCGATTGCCCGGTGGTGAGGTACCGGTGGTTAGCCCCATCCGAATCCATGATCGCCAGCCGCTTCATCCGGCGATTTTTCGGACCTGTCTCAGCGATATAGGCAATCCGGCTGTCAAAGAACGGGTTTTCGCCCGACAGCTTGGAGTAGATCATGTCAGAACATTTGTGCGCGGCGCGGCGCCATTCGCCGGGCGGAACGGTCCAACCGGCCTTGGCTACCTGCTCGCCCAGCCCGACATCATAGAGATAGCAGCCGACGGTGATGTTGCCGTTCGCCTCGGCCCGAACATAGCCCTGCACCAACATATCGGTGCCGCGCCCACGCCAGCCGCCATAGTCAGGCGCCTGAACCTGCGCCAGCGCCGGACGCGGCAGACTGGAGGGGCCGGTTGGTTTGAACAGCCCATTGCTGCGCAGGTTGCCGAAGATCACATTGGCGACCGAGAAACCGAGCGTCGAGGTGCTGCCCGCGCTGGTTTGCGTCGGCACATCGGCATTGGTCGCGAAGGCGGGGATCGCGATCTTGGCGTCGTTGGCGCCCAAGCTGCCGACCACGTCCTCTTCGACCTCGGTCGGAGCTGGAGTCGACGTCGGGGGTGTGGTCTGCGCGACCAGCGCTGATGCCGGAAGCATCAAGGCCAACACGAAGGGGATGAATTTCTTCACGGCGGTCGGTTCCTATTGCTTGGTGAAGTTCAGCTTGCGCTGTTTCCACGAATCGTAAAATTCCGGCGGCAGGCCGCTGAACGGTGCTGCCAATTTGATCGCCCGCACTGCGCAGTCCCGGAACGGACGCACCTGCGTACGGTTGGAATCGGTCACGCCGGTAATCACCGGCTCTTCAATCGACAAAATGCGTCCACTCTTGTCGAGCGTGAAGCGCACGACTGCTTTCAACTTGCTGACGTCCAGCCCGTTGACCGGACAGGAATTCCACGGACTGCGGACCTTGCTGCCGATCAACGAGGTCCAGGATGCAACCTGTTGCGGGGATGCCATCGCAGCTGGCGGGGTCTTGTCCTTGCCGGTTCCGCCGGCGATGCCCTTGCCGAAATTCGGGTCCAGAACGCTGGCCCCGCCCTTTGCCGGAGGCACCTTGGCGGGCGTCTTGGTCGCCTGCTGCGGCGGTGCAAAAGGCCATTTGGTCGGAGTCTTCTGGGCCTGTTGCGGCGGCTTGGGCGGAGTCTTGGCGGCCGGAGCCGGGCGCGGCGGCGGCACGGCGCTGGCTTTGGGTTGCGGCACCGGAGCTGGATCGGGCTCCGCCGCCGGGGCCGGTTCGCCCAGCTCTGGTCCAGTATCGGGCGCGGGGTTGGCGCTTGGATCGGGCGCAGTCGACACCGCGCCAATCTCCTCGCTCAAAGTTACACTGACCCGCTCGACCGGTGGCAGGGGCTCGGGCGGCTTGGCGGTAACCAGCACCCAGACCAGCGCGACATGGCCCAGCGCGGCCAGCGCCAGACCCAGTCCTTCTTCGCGGGTGAGAGCGTGTGCGGTCATGACGTCAGGCTATGGGCTGGGAACTGAACCGCTGGTGACCAGCGAAATCGCCGTGAACCCAGCGCGGTTGAGCTCGCCCATCACGCCCATCACCGTGCCGTATTCCAGGCTGCGATCGGCCCGCAGTGTGACCTGTGGCCGCTTGCCGTCAGGACCCGGCGGGACGTCAGTCAACGCCTGCGCCAGACTGCCCGGGGCCAGCGCCGTTTCGCCCAGATAGATAACGCCGTCGTTGGTAATCGACAGGCTGATCTCGCTGGGGTTCTGGTTGAGCGGCTTGGCATTGCTGTCGGGCAGGTCAACCGGCACCCCGGCGCTGAGCAGCGGCGCGGTGACCATAAAGATGATCAGCAGCACCAGCATCACGTCAACCAAAGGCGTGACGTTGATATCCGCCATCGGCGTGCGGCCCCGGCGGGTGCGGCGAGTGGGGGCAGGGCCCATCGCCATTACTGGTTCTCCTTTTCTGCCTTACGGCAGAAGGCAACACCGGCCCGCTCCCCCGGCCCGGCCACCCATATGGTATCCTGTCGGGTGGCCGGGCCGGGGGAGCGGGCCGGTGTTGCGCAAGCGGCAGCGAAGCTGGCGCGGTCCATGCACATCATGATGCTTCCAGCTCGCGGCTGAGGCTGGCGTGGAAGCGGTCGGCAAAACGTTGCAGCCGGGCTTCGATCTGATTCACCCGGTGCGAGAAGCGGTTGTAGGCGATCACTGCCGGGATCGCGGCAAACAGCCCGATCGCGGTTGCGAACAGCGCTTCGGAAATGCCCGGCGCGACCACTGCCAGCGACGAATTCTGCTGCTGCCCGATCTGGAAGAAGCTGTTCATGATCCCCCAGACGGTGCCGAACAGGCCGACGAACGGTGCCACAGCGCCAACCGTGGCGAGGAAGTTGAGCCGTTCTGACAGCCGGTCAGCTTCCTGCGCAATCGCGCTGTCCATCACTTGCGCAAGCCGCTGACGGGTGCCCTCGCGGTCGAGCGATTTTCCGCCCAGCGAGCGGCGCCATTCAGCTACACCCGCCGCTGCGACCCGGGCCGAAGGGACATCGCCCTTACCGAATTCGGCCTGAAAGGCATCGATGTCGCTCGCCTTCCAGAAATCGCGTTCATAGCTGTCACAAGCCTTGACGATCCGGCTGTGGCGCAGGCTGAACCCGACGATGATCGTCCAGACCCATAGCGAGGCGAGGATCAGCCCGGCCATCACCACCTGCACCACGATATCGGCATCGAGGAACAGCTTGACCGGATCGAGGTGCTGAGGCGCGGCCCCTGTGGCGGCGGCAGCAAGCAGGGCGAGGTGGGTCATGGATTTCCTTCAAGGGCAATGGTGGCAAAGGCCGCGCGCCAGGCGGCTGGCATCCGGCGCGGGCGGCCTTGCGGCGAGACGAAGCCGACCCGAAAGCTGGCCTCGGTCAGCAGCAGGCCGTCTTCGCGAAAGGCTTTCTGGTGCATCCGGCAGCTGGCTGCACCCAGATCGGTGCAGGTCGTTTCGATCCGCACGCCATCGTCGAGCCGGGCCGGAGCGGCATAGCGGACGGTCATATCGGCGACCGCAAAGGCACCCTCGCCCGCATCATTCACCGCGCGCTGATCAATCCCCAGCAGCCGAACGAAATCGCTGCGGGCGCGTTCGAACCAACGCAGGTAATTGGCGTGATAAACCACACCTGACAGGTCGGTATCCTCAAAATAGGCCCGCACCGCGAAATGGTGCAAGTGCCCATCGATCAGGCCGGAGGGGAAAGGAAGCGGTGACGTCATGCCGCCAGACCCTTAGCAAGTCCGCGAGTCGCAGGGCAAGGGAAGTTGTACCATTGATCGCCCCACAACACCGCTCCAGCCAATAAACCCGCCTATGCTGAGCTTGTCGAAGCACTGCCTTCTTGTGGCACCGCCCTGTTCCACAAAGAAAAGAGCAGTACTTCGACAAGCTCAGCACCGACGGAGTTGGGGGAATTGGCAGCTATCGCGCCAGCATCGGCCCCAGCGGCCGCCCACCGAACAGATGAACGTGCAAGTGCGGCACTTCCTGATGGCCATGCCCGCCGATGTTGGCGAGCAGGCGGTAGCCGGGCTCAACCAGCCCCGCCTCACGCGCAACGTGCCCCACGGCGCGAATGAACCCGGCGATTTCCTCTGCCCCGGCCCGCGCCGAGAAATCATCCCAGCTGACATAAGCGCCCTTGGGGATCACCAGAACGTGCAGCGGCGCCTGCGGGTTGATATCGTGAAACGCCAGCGCCCACTCGTCTTCGTAGACGGTCTTGTTCGGGATCTCTCCGCGCAAGATCTTCGCGAAGATGTTCTGGTCGTCATAGGGCTGGGTGGCATCGATCGGCATTAGTCGCTCCGGCTGGCTTTTTCGGCAATCCCACTGGTGCCTTCACGGCGTTCCAGTTCGGCCAGAACCTCGTCCCAGGCCACACCTTTGGCGTCGAGCAGAACCAGCAAGTGGAACAGGGTGTCGGCAGCTTCCCCGATCAGCTCTTCGCGGCTGCCCGACAGCGCGGCAACGATCGTTTCGATCGCTTCTTCGCCCAGCTTGCGAGCGATCACCGGAACGCCGCGCGCGTTCAATTTGGCGACCCAACTGCTGTCGGGATCGGCAGAGCGGCGCGCGGCAACCGTCGCGGCAAGGCGGGAAAGCGTATCCATGGTGAAGGCAATGCGGCGCTAAACCGCCGAGGTCAAGACGGCGGGTTAGTCCGGGCGCTTGCGTGAGAAGTGGCGGCCGATGATCACGCCTGCCAGCCCCATGCCGAACAGCGCGATGCCCGAGGGATCAGGAATGCTGCTGCCGCCCGATTGCGCCAGTGCGGGCGAGACTGCGGATGCGGTCATCAAGATCAGTGTGAGGCTGCGTCCAAACATGACGCGGCCCTGCTCTGGCAATGCGCATTGTGCAACTGCGAAAGCGGCGGCGTCCCATGGCGGGACTGCGGCGAAGCCATTCATGAAACTGCAATTTTAGCCCCGCGCGGGCAGACCCGACGCCCGCAACGCTGCGTGCGCCTGAGCAATGGTGTAGGTGCCGAAATGGAAAATCGAAGCGGCCAGTACGGCGCTGGCATGGCCCTTGGTCACGCCCTCAACCAAGTGATCGAGCGTCCCGACCCCGCCGCTGGCGATCACCGGCACCGATACGGCATCGGCGATGGTCCGGGTCAGTTCCAGATCGTATCCAGCCTGCGTCCCATCGCCGTCCATTGAGGTAACCAGCAGTTCCCCCGCGCCGAGCTGTGCCAGCCGGATCGCGTGTTCCACCGCGTCGATCCCGGTTGCCTTGCGCCCGCCGTGGGTGAAAATCTCCCAGCTGCCGCCAGCCACTTTGCGGGCATCGACCGAAGCGACGACGCACTGGCTGCCCATTTTCTGCGCAATATCGCCAACCACCTCGGGCCGCGAAACGGCAGCGGAGTTGACCGCCACCTTGTCTGCGCCGGCCAGCAGCAGCGCGCGGGCATCCTCCACCGTCCGCACTCCGCCGCCGACGGTGAGCGGCATGAAGCAGACTTCCGCCGTGCGCCGGACCACATCGAGAAGCGTCCCGCGCCCTTCGTGGCTGGCGCTGATATCGAGGAAGCACAGCTCATCCGCCCCCGCCGCATCATAGGCTCGGGCTTGTTCAACCGGATCTCCGGCGTCCTTGAGATCGACAAAGTTGACGCCCTTGACCACCCGCCCATCGCGGACATCGAGGCAGGGGATGACGCGGATCCGGACGGTCACGCCCGCGCCGCCATCGCAATCGCTGCGGCCAGATCGAGCCGCCCCTCGAACAGCGCGCGACCGGTAATCACACCTTCGATCCCGTCCTGCGCATGGAGCGAGAGGATGTGGATATCGTCGAGGCCCTTGACCCCGCCACTCGCGATCACCGGCAGGTCGACACTACGTGCAAGTTCGACAGTAGCGTCAATGTTGACGCCCTTCAGCAAGCCATCGCGGCCAATGTCGGTAAACAGCAGGCTGGCGACTCCGGCGTCCTCGAAGCGGCGGGCCAGATCGACCACCGGAACGTCGCTCAGCTCCGCCCAGCCCTCGGTTGCGACCATGCCATCGCGGGCATCGACCGCAACGACGATCCCGCCGGGAAACTCCGCCGCCATGTCCTTTACGAATTGCGGGTCCTTGAGCGCGGCGGTGCCCATCACCACCCGGGCAACGCCCAGATCGAACCAGCCTTCAACGGCTTCGCGGGTGCGGATCCCGCCGCCGAGTTGGACGTGGCCGGGGAACGCCTCGAGAATGCCTTCCACTGCCGCGCGGTTTTCCGCTTGTCCGGCAAAGCTGCCATCAAGGTCGACCACATGAAGGAACTGCGAACCGGCCTCGGCAAACAGCATGGCCTGCGCCGCTGGATTGTCGCCATAGACCGTTGCGCGGTCCATATCGCCTTCGGCCAGGCGCACGACCTGACCGCCCTTGAGGTCGATTGCGGGGAATACGATCATGAAAGGAAATCCCCCTCTCCAACTGCGGCTAGCTCGCTCCGCTCCCAAGCCTTCGTATCCTCTCCCGCAAGGGGAGAGGGAAAATGAACTTCTACCCCTCTCCCCTTGCGGGAGAGGATAGCGTAGCTTGCCGCCTTGGCGGCTAGCGGAGCTTGGAGAGGGGGACTCACGGCTTCCACTCCAGAAAACGCGCCAGCAATTCCAACCCATAGGCCTGGCTCTTCTCAGGATGAAACTGCACGCCAACCACGTTATCCCGCGCCACCGCCGCGACCAAGCCGCCGCCGTGATCGGTCATCGCCGCGATGTGGCGGCCTTCATCGGGGGCGAAATGGTACGAATGCAGGAAATAGGCCTCGCCCGCTTCGATTAGCGCGGGGTGCGCGCTGAGTTCAACATCGTTCCAGCCCATGTGCGGAACCTTGACGGCCGGGTCAGTCCGTTCGATCAACCGCACTTCGCCGCCGATCCAGCCAAGGCCGGGGGTGCCGCCGTGTTCGGCGCCGCTGGTGGCGAGCAGCTGCATGCCCACACAAATGCCAAGAAACGGCGCGCCGCCGACGTGGACCCGCTCGGCCATGGCCTCGACCAGTCCGGGAACTGCGCGCAGCGCTTCGGCGCAAGCCTTGAAGCTGCCGACGCCTGGCAGGACGATCCGGTCAGCAGCGCGGACGACATCGGGATTGGCGGTGATCGTGACACTGCCTGCACCGGCGGCTTTTAGCGCATTGGCTACCGAATGGAGATTGCCCGCGCCGTAATCAACGAGCGCGAGAACCTCAGCCACCGAGCTGGCCTTTGGTGCTGGGCACTGCCCCGCCCTTGCGCGGATCGAGCTCTACCGCCTGCCGCATCGCGCGGGCGAAGCCCTTGAAGATGCCTTCGGCGATATGGTGGTTGTTCTGGCCGTAGAGCAGTTCGATGTGCAGCGTGATGCCAACCGCTTGCGCGATTGACTGGAACCAGTGCTCAAACAGCTCGGTATCCATTTCGCCCAGTCGTTCCTGCGTGAACGCGGCATTCCAGACCAGCCAGGGGCGACCCGAAATATCGAGTGCAACCCGGCATAGCGCTTCGTCCATCGGGCTATAGGCCATGCCATAGCGCCCGATCCCACCCTTGTCCCCCAGCGCCGACAGTATGGCCTGACCGATCGCAATCGCACTGTCTTCGGTGGTGTGGTGCTGATCGACATGGAGATCGCCCTTGATCCGGCATTTCAGATCAATCAGCGAATGGCGGCTGAACTGTTCGATCATGTGATCAAGAAAGCCGATCCCGGTGGAAACGTCATAGGCCCCGGTCCCGTCGAGATTGACCTCGACCAGGATGTCGGTTTCGTGGGTTTTGCGTTCAATCCGGGCGCTGCGCATGGGAGGGCCTATAAGTAGGAATTGAAGAGGTGCAAGCGCTTTGCCCCTTGACCCATAGCCGCCCGAACGCCACTTGTCCCTGCATGAGTGATACGCCTCCTGACAGCCTGATCCCCTATGACGATATCGTCCAGGAAGCGCTGCGTGCCGTTGTGGGCCGGGTGCTGGGGCAGGTGGTCGATGGCGGCGGGGTTCTGCCGGGTGACCATCATTTCTACATCACCTTCAAAACTGGCGCTCCGGGCGTCGATATTCCGACTCACCTGAGCCAGCGGTTTCCGGATGAGATGACCATCGTCTTGCAGAACAAATTCTGGGATCTGGTGGTCGGGGATGAGCAATTCTCGGTTGGGCTGTCGTTCAATCAGATGCCGTCAAAACTGGTGATCCCGTTTTCGGCGATTACTGCCTTCGTCGATCCGGCGGTCGATTTCGGGCTGCAGTTTCAGGCCGTGGTCGCCGAGGACGACGCGCCAGAGCATGATCCGGCTGAAAACGATGCCCCGGTGATGACCACCGGAGATGGCTCCAACGTCGTTTCGGTCGATTTCGGACGCAAGAAGTAATGGCGAACAACGCCTTGCTCGCCCGGATCGCCCGCCAGAACGGCGGCAAGCTGCTCAATACCGCAATCGACGTCTTGCTTCCGGTTGATGGCACCAAGACTGGCAAGCCCAGTCTGGTCGGCGGAATTGTCGGCGCAGTGGCAGTGCGGGTCGCGACCCGATCGGTGCCGGGCGCGATCGTGGTGGGCGGAGCCGTGATTGCCAAGCGGCTTTATGACAAACGCCGCGCTGGTTCTGCGCAAAAGGCCAAGCCCAAGGCTTGATTTTCCCCCCTTGCGCCTGCTTTAAGCGCGCATGGATTCCAGCGATACTCGACCCAGTGATACCCTCCAGCGCCGCGGGCTGATGCTCATCCTGTCTTCGCCGTCTGGCGCGGGCAAGACCACGATCAGCCGAATGCTGCTGGAACGTGACGGGGATATTGCCCTGTCAGTTTCAGTTACCACCCGGCCAATGCGCCCCGGCGAAGTCGACGGGCAGGACTATTTCTTTGTCGATCAGGCCCGGTTTGACCAGATGGTTGAGGAAGAGCTGTTCCTCGAATGGGCGACAGTCTTTGGCCATTCCTATGGCACGCCCAAGTCGCAGGTGAAGGCCGGACTTAAGGAAGGCCGCGATTTCCTGTTCGATATTGATTGGCAGGGCACCCAGCAGCTGTACCAAAAGCTGGAAGTGGACGTGGTCCGGGTGTTCCTGCTCCCGCCCAGCATTGCTGAGCTGCGCCGCCGGCTGACCGGCCGCGGAACTGACAGCCCCGAAGTGATCGCAGCCAGGATGGAACGCGCCCGCGCCGAAATCAGCCACTGGGACGGCTATGACTATGTCGTGGTCAACGACGATGTCGAAACCTGCTTCGACAAGGTCAGCGAAATTCTCCACGCCGAACGCATGAAACGCGCTCGCCAGACCGGACTGATCGGGTTTGTGCGCGGGTTAATGAAGGACTGAGGCTGAGCGCCCGCGGCTAGTTTCGGGGGTGGTGCAATGCGCAGCGAGCGATTGGATTGTTGGGGAAAGCGGACGCTGCCTTGCTCCGACTGAGGGCTGAAGAGTCGGATTGTCCGGAATGACAGGTCACATCGCTAAGGCTGAACTGGCGGACTTTGGCGCACGTTAGCTCGCATTTGCGGGTTCAGAATGAAGTTCATTCACCTGCGAACAGCTGATGTTGGCTGGACATGCCAGCAGGGCAGATCCAGACAGTGTGATCGGCGGACGCGAAATTCGGCTATGTCAGCGAGTCAGGTTAAGTTTGCATCTCCGTTTTTGTTTGCTCCGCGAGATTGGCGGCCCGGTGCCTCAAGGTTTTCATGGCTTTCTGGTGATGCTGTCGCTGGTGACGTTGCACCAGAGAGTAAGCCACCAACCCCAGTGCCAGCCATACCCAGCTCAGCCATCAAGGCGTCAATCAGCGGGCCACCGACCCGGTACTTCATGGCAGCCGCAACGGCGGCGTCCGCAAGGTTGCCGGAACCGCCGGTCCCATCCGGACCAGCTGCGTCGCCATGCAGTCCCCGTGCGTCGAGGATCGAAATCTTGTCGATCTGCTCCATCGGCTTGCTGGCTGCGGCAATGATGCCCGGCAGTGCCTCAAGCATCGCCTTGCGGACGAGCAGGGCGGTCTGTTCGGTGTTCAGCACGTTTGTCGCCTCGTTCAGCGCCGTCTGGCCGGCCGCGTCGACCGAGAATGCAGCAGCGCGGCCTTGCGCGCGGGCCTTTTCGGCGTCGGCTTCTGCCGTTGCTTCAGTCCGCATCGCAGAGGCGCGGGCCTCTGCGGCTTCCTTCTCGGCTGAGGCCGCAACTGTAATCTGCACCGCCTCTTCTTCAGCCTTCTGCGTCGCCGCGATAACGGCAACGCTCTTGTTACGATTGGCAATTTCGGTTGCCTTGGCGGTAGCGACACTTTCCTCGGCCTTCACAGCCAGTGCGCGCGCTTCGTTAGCGGCAGCGGCGGCGGTTGATTCCTCCTCCGACTTCTGCGCGGTCTGAACGGCCGTGGTGATGCGGGCGATCTCAATCGTCCGGTCACGTTCGATAGTCGCCGTCTGAACCGCACCATCCCGTTCAATCGTCGCCGTCTGGATAACCTTGTCAGCTTCGGTCTGCGCCACCGTCTGCGCCTGTTCGGCGGTGATCCGGGCAATCTCGGCGAGACGCGTCTGCTCGGCTTCCGCCGTCGCGATCGCGGTTGCCTGTTCGGCGCGGCGGGCCGACAGGGTCTGCTCCTGCAACAGCCGGGCCTGTTCAGCCTCCTGGGCGATAGCCAAGGACTGATTGTTGGCATCGAGGTTGCGCTGCTCGATCTCGACCCGATTGGTTGCGACGATGTCGTTGCGGATCTTCTTGCGCTCCTCGATCGTGCGGGTCAGCACGGTCAAGCCTTCGGCATCGAACGCGTTGTTTTCGTTGAAGTGCTCGAAGGCCGTCTGATCGAAATGGGTAATGCTGACCGATTCCAGCTGAAAACCGTTCATATCCAGATCGGTCATCAGTGCTTCCTGAACCTTCTGGATGAAGTCGGCGCGGTTGGCGTGGAGATGTTCCATTGTCATGGTCGCCGCGACCGAGCGGAGCGCCGACACCAGTTTGCCATCGAGCAAAGACTTCACCGCATCCGGGCTGTTGACCGAATCGCCAAGCGTCTGCGCGGCCGCTGC
>Ga0209480_10001359_pt1 | contig 18041 bp, 9 predicted proteins | sample JI61114C2DNA_FD_187501 | JGI IMG/M metagenome (GOLD analysis project Ga0209480, IMG submission 187501) | Wastewater effluent complex algal communities from Wisconsin, to seasonally profile nutrient transformation and Carbon sequestration -... | ecosystem: Engineered > WWTP > Effluent > Algae... | reverse complement strand
CGTGGCATAGCCGCTGCCCTGGCCGGTGGCGGTGAGGGCGTAGCTGTCCACGGCGGTGTCTGAGTTCACAGTGAGGGCGAGTTCGTCCTCGCCAAAATTCGCCGTCGATGCCACGCGATAGGTTCCGGCGATGGCGGGATTCGGCTCGTAGGTCTCCACCGCCGTGCTCAGGGAGGTGATGAGCGAGTTCCACTTGGATTTATCAGCATCGCCCGCGTCCACGATGTCCTGGAGCTGCTGGATCTCCACGCTGGAGAGCACGTTCAGGTTCAGGTAGTCCTCGCCTACGATCTCATCCACAAAGGTGCCTTCCAGCCGCAGCTCGTAGTCCACCGTGCCAGGATTGCTGGAGGCCACCTCCACCATGTAGAAGCGCTCCTGCAAATGCGGTGGCACACGCTGGAAGTAGGTCTTGCCATTCTGGCTGGTGGTCAGCGCACTGGCGGGCAGCGCCGTGAGTGTCTGGCTGCTCAGTTTCACGCTCTTGATGCGCGTGGGGTCATGCAGAGTGACGGCGTTTTTTGTTGATCCATCGGCGGCGATGGACTGCTGGTAGATCACCTCCGCACTCGTTTGCCCGCGCACCTGAGGCAGACCGAATTTCGGCAGCGTCAGCGTCTCTCCCACCCGCAGCTCGGGAGCCAAGGTCGGCCACACCGGGCGGTAAATGATGGTTAGCGAGGTGCCGGTGACGGGATCTCCCTCGGGACTGCCACCGTTGAGCGGACGCAGGAATGGCATGAGCGTGCCGTTCGCAGGCTGAGGCGTCTCGCCAGGCACGAAGAAGCCCGGCTGCCTGGCATAGTAGAACTGCATGCCCATCGTGGGGGAACCCGAGCTGTGCGGTCCGCGATAAACCCAGTGGTAGCCTTTGCGATCTTCAAAGGTAAAGCTGGTGTAACCGCTTGGTCCGTTGTGCGCGGTGTCGGGCGTGCCTGGGACTTCGAGATTCTTACTCCGGCCATCCGGCAGCAGTGGCGGCGGCATCACGGCCAGCGGCATCGGCGGCTGGAGAATGCTTCCGGCAGTGACATCGTAATCAAAGAAGATGTCGCCACTGTTTTCGATGCCGTTGCCGTTCTGATCCAGGATGCGGCGGATGCGGAAGGTGCGCATGGCCGGGCGGTTCGGGATGGGCGTGCTGTCTGGGTCGGTGTAGCTGAGCAGGGCAAAGGGCTCGGAGGTGTAGTTGCCTCCGCTGGTGATGTTCAGATCATCCCGCAGTGCATAGATGCGTCCTGCCAGGATGAGCGCGTGCTCCTCGTTCGGGTTGTAGCCGCGCTGGGCGTCGTTGTTCTGCACATACAGACCGCCTGCGAGCTGGTAGTCCGGGATGTCACCGCTGCCCGCATTGGAGGCGATGATGATTTCATCACTGCTGGCAGGATAACTGACGGTGTATCTGGCCGAAATGGAGGGCACATAAAAGCTGCCGAAGCCTTCGGTGCCCTGCACTTTCTTGAACCACCAGACGGTGAGCACGTCATTCCCCGGAACGGCATTCACCGGGATGATGGCCCCGGCCTCCGCAGTCTCCACACCGACGCTGAAGGGGTTCAAATAAGCATCGGCGGAGTAGCCGGTGCCGCCTTGGACATAACCGCCGAGCATGTAGTCCGTGCTCGGGCGCTCGATGCGGCGGCCGACGATGGCTTGGCCTGGGCTGACACCGCCGTCCGTGGTGGGCACCACATCGCGGATGCCGTCGGCATTTGTGTCGATGAGCGTGTAAACGGCGGGTGTTTCCGTCAGCGGGCCGACCCCATCGGGATCAGGCACGAGCGGTGAGCCGAGTTTGTCCTGGGATTGGGTGAAAAGCCGCACATACCAGGGCGTGCCGGCATTCACGAACTTCAGCAGGGAGCGGTTCGTCTTGTCCGTCGAGGCGCTGAGATTCACCAGCAGGCGCTGCGTGGCGAGGTGGATGCTGGCCTCGGTTTCATTCGGATCATCCTGAAAGACCACCGTCGGCAGTTGCCCGGCGGTGAACTGAATGCCGGTGTCCGTGTTCGTGCCATCGGCGCTCACGCTGGCCGTGGCATACTCGGCGGAGAAGGTGGGAGAGGGCAGGGTGTCCGGCCAGACGAACTGGTATTTGTCCAGCAGCTTGGGCCAGCGGACGGGGATGTTTGGCAGCTCGGGTTCGGCCAGGAAGTGGATGCTGGCATCCGTCTCCTCCAGCCAATAAAAGGCGATCTTGTCAGGATTCAGATTCTCCCGCTCGGCGTGATAAACGAGCGTGCTGTTTGGCAGGGCGCTGGTGCCGTAAAAGCCCTGCGCCTCCTGGGCGGATTTCCGCTCCGCAGAGGGGATGAGTGACTCATCACCGTTGTCTGGCCGCACACGTTCACCGAGCTTGGTGGTGACGACCTTGGACTCCGCCGCCTTCACCACGTCGATGATGTCCGCGCCGAGGAAGGTGCGCTTGCTCGCGCTGCCCTGCACGAGGCTGCCGAGATACTCGATGAAGATACGGCCCTCGATGTTGTAGCTGCGGATCTCCGCCGTTTGCAGGGTGTTATCAAACCAGAGCGTGCGCAGTTCATCCGGCATCTGCGCGTTCGGGTCCGGGTTCGGCGTCACTCCCTGCTCCGTGTACATCTCATCCACGGTGGAGGGGAAGAAGCTCGTGTAGATCGGGTTCACACTGACGATGCGGCCCGTGGGCACCTGCACGATCGGCCCGCTGAAGCCGCGCTCCGTCCAGAAAAGGGTGTGCGTGTCGTAGCCTGTGCTGCCGGAGACGGAGAAGGCTTCATCGCGGAAAACGTAGCGGTTTGTCCCAGGATCAGGCAGTCGCGACACCCATTTCACCGTCACCCGGCCCGGCTGGGTGGCGAAGACCTTCTCCGCGTGCGGACTGTAATAAAAGCTGACCTCCTTGTAGTCGTCGATCAGCGGATTGTCCGGCAGCGGTGTCTCGGTGAGTGGTACACCGGAAGGATGACTGATGAGTTCCCCCACACGCACCGGCTCCGTGCGCCAGAAGTTCGCCGGAGCCGGGGTGATGCCATCCGCCTGCACGAGAGGCGGCTCGATGACATCACCGAGATAATAGCGCGGCACACCACCTGCGAAGCTGTTGCCAAAGCTGGCCCGACGCAGCACCACCTTCACCACTGGCGAGCCAGGGATGGTCATGTCACGCGAGGTCGGGTACTGCGTGACGATGCTCGTCGCCGCTGCACCCGTACCGCCACCACCGGTGAAAACCACCGTCGGTGGTGAGGTGTAGCCGCTGCCGGGATTGGTGATGGTTACTGATGTGACGACATTTCCCGTGCGCGCCGCCGTCGCCGTGGCTCCGCTGCCGCCACCACCCGTGAAGGACACGGTGGGATTGGAGGTGTAGCCGCTGCCACCATTGCTCAGGGTGATGGAAAGAATGCCATTGGGCAAAATGGCACCCGCTGTGGCGCTCGTTCCTGCCTTGGCGGAAAACTGGGGCGTCGTCGTGGCCGGACTCACCGGGATGACGATGGCCGTGCGGCGCAGGCTGTTGATGACGCCACCTTTGAGCTGCAACTGCGCCTGCGCCGAGGCGGCGAAGAGCAGGGAGGTGAGGGCGAAGAGGAGAAAGCGTTTCATGAGAGGGAAAGAATGACGAAATCAGAATGACGAAGGAGGGCAGGACGTAGGCCGGGTGTGTTTGGCGCAGAGAGGCTCGCAAAGACCTCGATCCACTTCGCCAAACTACCCGGCTGGTTTGGGCGGGTCGTTCGCGGGAAGCGGCCTCCCAGAAGCCGGGTAATTCGGCGAAGTGGATGGCTCGTGTCAGCGATGCTTCGCGCGCCGAACACACCCGGCCTACGAGGGGCGCGGCAGCGTCCTGGAGTGCGGTGGCAGAGCCCTGAAGGGGCGGCGACACCGCTTTCGACGGGTCGAGAGAGGTTCGAAGATCCAATGTGCCGTCGAAAGCGGTGTGGCGCTTCGCTTCCCACCGCAGTCCAAGACGCTGCCGCGACTTCGAGTGCCAGGTCGGCATGTTGAGATGTGGGGACTCCCAGTTTCATGACAGTGGTCGAAAGGGATGACTCACTCCGCTCCACCGATGCTCTTCTTCAGAGACACGGGCTGCACAGCCGCCTTGTCAGCCGACATCAGCAGCTTCTCGATGGCGGCCAGCTTGGCCTCACGGGCTTTGTCCTTGGCCTCCAGATCGGCGAGGCGCTGAGTCTGGGCTTCCAGGGTGGCGAGGCGAGTATCCTGGGCAGCAAGCTTGGCTTTGAGTTCGGTGTTCTCGTCCTTCAGCAGCTTCACCTCGGCGTCTTTCTCCTTCTTGATCTGCTGGGTGGCGGAGACATTCAGCATGGAGATGGCCTCGTAGTCCACGCGGCGGAAATCATTCACTTCACGGCCATAGACGAAGACATTCTTGGCCTCGGTTTTGAAGGCTGTGCGGAACTTGTCCTCCTTCACTTCCAGCACTTCGTGGATGGCTTCGGCGTCCTTCTCGTCGATCAACTTTACCCGGTCGCCTTTCTTGAGATCGGTGGTGAGCATGATCCAATCGGCTTCGATAGATGCCTTTTTGAAGATGTCGGGCACGGTATTGGTGCCCTGGCTGACGGCCTGCGGAAAGACCTTCTCCACCTGCTGGGCGATGACCTTCTTCTGCGGCTGGCCGCCGTTGGCGATCGGGTCTTTGAAGACGTAATCCGTGACCTTGATGCCCAGCAATGTCTTGAGGTCGGCAACGCCATCGGACTGTCCGGCCACCTTCTTGATCCGCTCGTCTGACGTGGCAAACACACCATTGCAGACGATATTGGCAGTCGCCTCAATAGAGACAGTGCCACCACCCCATGTCTGGTTCTGTGAACCCGTGCTTGTATTATCCATGTAGCGACCTAACGGGAAAGGTGTGCCATTACCAGCAGTGGTACTCACGCTGCCAACGGTAAGCCTTGCGCGCGACGAGTTGGGTGTCGTCCCAATGCCCATGGCACCGTTGCCATCCATTCTCATCCGCTCCGTGTAGGAATTGCCCGTGGTCACTTCAAACCAAGCCCAACCGCCAGTGCCGAGCCCCTTCTGATTCACGAAGTTAGACTCTCCAGAGCCGTTCCGATTCCATTCCAAGTAACAGCCCTGATCGTGAGTCGCCACACTGCCACGGGCCTGGACGGCGAAGGCGGACGCCTTGCCCGCCACATCCAGTTTGGCTGCTGGCGAAGTCGTGCCGATACCGACATTGCCGTCGCTTTGAATCCGCATGTACTCAGTGAGAGTTGAGCTTACAATGTTAGTGAAGAGGCTGGATTGATTCGACTGCCCAAAGAGAATGTGGCTTCCCGAAGCCGCAGTGATCATGGGGTCTGAACCTGCTTTCTTCACGATTCCAAACCTGGCAAACCCGCTGCTATCAACGACGAACGCCGAGTTGTCTCCCGTCCCAACTAGGACGTTGCCAGAGACATCCAGTTTCTGCGTTGGCGTGGTCGTGCCGATGCCGACATTGCCGTCATTTCGGACATGAAATAACGAACCTAGTCCTGAATTGAAAACACCTAGCGCTGAGGTTGCGCTCGTGGTTCCAGTGCCAACGACCGTCAATCGTTCTCCTGGAGTCGTGGTGCCGATGCCGACATTGCCGCTGAAGCTATTGATCGCCCCGGAGAAAGTCTGCGGGCTGCGGTTCAGGAGGGCGACATTTGAGGAAAGGCGGGCATCGCCAACGGTCCCTGAAGCCAAGTTGCTGGCATTCAGGCTCGTCAGCCCCGTGCCTGTGCCCGTAAAGCTGCCACCTGTGGCTGTCACCGCCCCGGTGAAGGTGCCGCTGTTAAACGTTCCTCCCGTAAAGGTACTGCCCGTCGCCGTCACCGCCCCGGTGATCGTACCTCCATTCATGTTTTCTGCCACTTTGGCCCGGTAGGCAAAGGCAGACGAGACGACGCGCTGGCGCGGGCTGATCTCCGGTGCCACGGCACCGCCGCTGTCATAGACTGCGACGCCGATGAAGCGCGTGGTGCCGCCAAAGGCGGTGGGAATGGTGACGGTGGGCTTGCCCTTCGCCGTTTCGCTGTAGCCCAGCGGCGTGCCGGTCACCGCGGTGCCATCTCCCACCAGCACGCTGAACTCACCTTTGGAAATGGTGACGACCTGCTGCTCGGAGTAGATGAGATTTCCCACCGCCGTGTTCGTTGCATGATCCCAGATGCGGAAGACGACGGTGCGGTTTTCCGGCGTGGTATTGCCAATCGGAGTGCCACCGGCATCGGTGACGACGCCCTGGTAGCTGATTTGGTCCGGGACGGCGGAGGATTGCGCCCAGGTCTGCGCGGTGAAGCCCAGCAGGACTGCTAGGGTGAGGAGTTGGCGGGTGTTCGTTTTCATGTTTTGGAGAGGGCTTTGGCGTGTTCTAAAAAAGTTCGTCATTCGTCATTAGGGTTTCGTCATTGCATCACGGCGTGACGGTGATGCTGCCGATCTCGGAGACGCGGCGGAGTTCAAAGCTGCCGGTGACCGCGATGGTCTGGCGGTGCAGGCCGGTGAAGGTCTCCGCATATGTTCCGCCGATGCGGGTGCTGCCCCATCCCGTGGGGCTGCTGCCGACCGGTGCGGTGGTGCTGAAGGTGAGGCTGATGTCCCGCTGGAGGTCGTAGCTCTCGACTCCGGCAGCGAGGTTCACGGCGGCATTGCTCACGCCGGGCCCTTTGTTGTCGTGGTCGGGGTGGTAGGCGTGGACGAATGGGTTCGTGCGGTCATTGAAAGGAATGATCACCCGCCGGATCATGGCCGCGCCGCCAGGGGTGATGTTGCCGCTGTTTCCCGCGCCGGTATCGCCGAGCACCAGATCCAGCGGCAGATGCGCGGCGAAGATGCGGCTGGCGCTTTTTTTCTCGGCAGCCAGAAGGCTGGCTTCTTTCGTGCAAAGGCCGTAGGCGTTCAGCGGCGGTGCATCCAGCCTGCCCACGAAGATCTGGGACAACAACCGCGCCACCCCGGCATCATCCACATGCACGATCAGGCGCACCTGCATGGGCCTGGGGACGGTGTCGCCCGAAGGGATGGCAGTGCGGTTTTGCACGGCGCTGACGAGTGCATCTCCCAGCCACAGGCCTGCCAATGTTTGCTTCCGGGCCGTGACGGGCAGGTGCATCTCGATGAGGTTTCCACCGTCGTCCGTGAGCTTCAGCCGTGAGGCAAAGAAGGCGTCCGCCGCCGCGCCGGTCATGCTGGCATGATTGCGGTCGATGCCGAAGCTCAGCTCCTCCGTGGTCTGCGGGGCGATGACGACGGTGTAGGAGGAGTTCACTGCCAGCGGCACCTCGTCCCAAACCTGGGTGCCCGCATTGAAGGTGCGCTGCGTGAGTGGCACGGCTGCCTCGACGGTCTCCTCCTGCGTGCCGTTGGCGATGTCTCCGCCAGCGGTGGACGGCTTCGCCTGTGACGCCTCATGGGTGAGCCTCACCGTGATGCTGGTGGCGGTGCGGTTTCTCACCCGCGCCGTGATCACCGATCCCGTGCGTGCAAAGGAGATGCCGGACTGGTTGCTCAAGCTCACCTCGATGGGCGCGTAAAAATTGCCCACGACTTCGGCATCGAACCAATATGCCTGCGTGCGGTCCACGCGGTCTGCGGCTGGATTGAAGATCTGGAGCGGATTCGCCGCACTGATCTCCCCACCCACATATTTGAAGACCTTGGAACTGGCCGCGATAGCCGCCGGGAAGCTGGCGAAGTAATTCGAGAACAGCGGGAAGTTCGCCCCATTCTTAAAGGTGGGGAAGCCGAGTAGGTTCGCTCCATTGCGCACCCAGTTGGCGCTGGGTGGCAGCACTTTTTGTTTGATGCCGATGGTGTAGGTCGGCTGCGTGGTTGGTGCCGCGATGGTGACGGTCGGTGGCGAGGTGTAGCCTGAGCCTGCATTTGTGATGGTGAAGCCCGTGACCGCGCCGTCTGAGACGGTGGCCGTCGCTGTCGCGGTGGTGCCCGAGGGCGGCGGGGCCAGCGTGACCACTGGGGCTGATGCATAACCGCTGCCACCATCGACGATGCTGATGCCGGTCACTGTCCCAGTCGTGAGCGTGGCCGCCGCGATGGCCGTGCCCTTGCAGCGCACGAGGTAGGCGCTCTGGCCGATCATCTGGGTCAGCGCCGTGGCGGAGCCGTCCCGCTTCCACACCGTCCACTCCGCCGTGCCGCCGCTGGGGATCAGCGGGGTGGCGGTGAACTGCACCTGGTTTGGATTCGGATTCCAGCGCCAGACCTCCAGCACCTCGGGATTCAGCGCGAACATTTTTCCTGTTGTTGTTCCTGGTTCGGCATAGCTGGCATCCCCATGAAGGTAGATCGCGTTCCATCCGCCTTTCAGCGTGTAGGTCTCCGTGCGCCACTGAGCCTGGGCTGTCGTGGCGAATAGCAGGGCAAGAAGGACGAAAGTGCGCAGCACCATGGACTGCGGCAGCCTGCTGCCGCTTTGAGCAGGCAGCCCTGCTGCCGTCGGAGTCCTACCAAGTGCCATCGAAACCAAGTCGCTACCGCGCGGGCGCAGCCTTTGGGTGATGTCGGATGTCTCCCGGCCATCGACGCCAGCAGGGCTGGCTGGAGAAAGCGGCAGCAAGGCTGCCGCAGTCCAAGGTGCTGCGCACGTCGATGCTGACGTGATTTTTGAAGGAGAGAGATCGAGAGTAAACATAGCCGTCAATGGTTTGAAATGGTCATTTCCGCCTCAGCGGACCGTCAGCCGGTAAAACTCCTTCGTCCCGCCTGCGGCAGGCGCTGCGAAGGCGGTGTGGATGCCGATTTCCGCGGCCCGGTAGGTGGGCAGACCGCTGGCGGGTGCGCCGATGGAAAAGGGCACCTGAGCCCAGGTCTTCATGTCCGTGCTCCGCTCGATGGTGTAGGTCTTCCCGGCGATGCCGTAGAACTCGAAGCGCACGCTGGCGGGCAGCTTCTCTTTGATCTGAAGCTCGAAACGCTCCGTGGCATCACCAGCAAAGGTGCCCGCCACATACTCATCCCAGTCGGAAATGCCGTCCTGGTCGAAGTCGCCATTTCGCGAGAGCAGATGGATCGGCCAGACACCGTTTTCATCTGGGAAAAGCCCCGCTTGGTAAAGCATCCACTGCTCCCAGATGTCCGGCAGGCCATCGCCATCCAAATCTTCGCCCAGGTTCAGATCGAGCCGCACCTTTTCACCGCCGCGCCCAGCACGAAGGGTGCCCGACACCTCGATGGGGTAGTAGCGGCTGCCATTCATCTCCACCACCAGGCTGAAGGCACCCTGGGAGGCCACCGCCGTCGGCGAGTAAATCGTCGTGCCCGCCCGCGCCATGTCGATCCGCAGATTCAGCTCGTAGTTTTGATCCAATTGCAGCCCGCGTGTGATGGGTCCGCGCCCGATCACCACAGTCCCCTTCAGCAAAAGAATCTCCGCCCCCTCCACCTCCAGCGTCTGCCCCACCTGATCCCGAACCGTGCCGTAGAGAGTGTAGAAAGGAGCCGGTGGGAAGGCCCGGACCGGAGCGCCCGACATCAGGCACAGCAGGGCTAGGAAAAGGAGTTTTTGAATCATGACAGGAGGTGACACCCCACTACTGTCCCGGTTTTTCTCCCGGCGTTACGCTCCGCCATACACTTTTTTATTTTAGGGATAAGAAAGCCGAGTCTTGCGCCGAATCACCTCTCTGGGCCAAACTCGAATTCACGTCATGCAGCAAGCCGATACGACCAGCAATTCCGCCTTCCCCACCACGCACTGGACGCTCGTCCAGGCGGTGCAGGGTGGTAACGCCGTCGATGCTGCCAAGGCCATGGAGCAGCTCTGCAAAGGCTACTGGTATCCCATCTACGCCTTCCTCCGCCGCAGCGGCCACAGCACCGAGGACGCGGAAGATCTCACTCAGGCATTCTTTCATCGCCTCATCACGGATGACGCCATCCAGAGCGTGCGCCAGGATGTTGGAAAGCTGCGCTCCTACCTGCTGGGCGTGCTCAAACGACTCCTGAGCGACCAGACTCGTCATAACTCCGCCCAGAAGCGCGGCGGTGGCATCTCCCACATCTCCTTTGACGAAATGGACGCCGAAGAGCGCTACGCCCGCGAACCACAAGACAGGCATGATCCCGAGTGGCTCTTCACTCATGCGTGGGCGCACGAATTGTTAGCCGGTGTGCGCGAAAAGCTGCGTGAAGCCTTCTCTGCCACTGGGCGTGCGGGAGTCTTCGATGTGCTGCTGCCCTTTCTGATGTGGGACAATGAGCCGCCCTCGCACAAAGAGATCGCGGCCAAGCTCGGCTCCAGCGAGACCGCCACCCGCATCCTCATCCACCGCCTGCGCACGAAGTTCCGCGACCTGCTGCGTGATGAAGTGGCCCGCACCGTGCTCACTCCTCAAGAGATCCCCGACGAACTCGCCTGGCTGCAAAGCGTGCTCGCGGAAAAGTGAAACCAGCGTAACAACCGCCACCCATTCGGGATAGAACCGCCACACAGCACTCTCCCATGAATGACGCCACCTCGTCCACCATCATCACCACTCCCTCGTCGAGTCCGGTGTCGGCGGTGATGACGGAGCCGCCGCTGGGAGCAGACAATTATCATGTCGGGCGCGAGATCGCCCGTGGTGGCATGGGCAGCGTCCTCGAAGCTGAGGACACCAAGCTGCGGCGCACCGTGGCTGTCAAAGTCATGCTGTTGGATGCCAGCGCGGATGAGTCCGCACGGCAGCGTTTTCTCCGTGAGGCGGAGGTGCTCGCCATGCTGGCTCATCCAAACATCGTGCCGATCTATGACATCGTGTGGGAGGATGGGCTGCCGCTCTTCTACTCCATGAAAATGGTGAAGGGGCGCAATCTCCAGGACATCCTCAACGATCTGCGTCATCACGAGCCGAAGGCCCTGCAAGACTACACGCTGGACCGTCTGCTGATCATCTTCCGCAAAGTCTGCGATGCCATCGCCTTCGCTCACAGCAAAGGCGTGCTGCACCGCGATCTGAAGCCGGAAAACGTGATGGTCGGAGAGTTCGGTGAGGTGCTGGTGATGGACTGGGGACTGGCGAAGCGCCTGAATGACGGAGTTCGAATGACGAATGACGAAACCTCCGAAAGTTCGTCATTCATCATTCGGAATTCGTCATTCAGCGCCACGCTCGATGGCGCGGTCATGGGCACTCCGCAGTACATGAGCCCCGAACAAGCGATGGGGCAGATCGATGATCTCGACGAGCGCTCGGACATCTTTTCCCTCGGCGGCATTCTTTATGCCATCCTCACGCTGCGGCCACCCGTGGAGGGCAAGACGCTGGAGGAGGTGCTGGAAAAGGTGCGCTCAGGCAGTGTCACAGCACCTTCCAAACTTCACGCCAGCTCCAACGCCAAAGCCACCCCGAAGGGAAATGTGCTGGAGGCAAAGTTGATCAAGCCGCTGCCCCACGCCACGGGGGGGCGTGTGCCTGATGCGCTGTCGGCCGTGGTGATGAAGGCACTGCGTTTGGACAAGATGCAGCGCTACCAGAGCGTCGGTGAACTGAGTGCAGACATCGAAGCCTATCAGGGCGGCTTTGCCACGCAGGCGGAGCACGCAGGTGCCTTGAAGCAGTTGAAACTACTCATGCTGCGGCACAGGGCGGTGACAGTTTCACTGGCGGCGATGGTGGTGCTCAGTGTCGGCTTTGTTTTCAAAGTGATGGCCAGCGAGCGGGCGGCGATAGCCTCTGAAGCCGTGGCACTGCGGGAAAAAGAAGCGACACGCCAGGCTCTGGCAAAGTCCGCGCTGGCTCTCGCCGAGGCGGCCATGCGTGAAGCGAACGGCCCCGCCATGCAGGCGGCGCTCAATGATGTACCTGATGACCTGCGTGAGTCCACCTGGAGCTACCTCCTCGGCGAGTCAGACAGCTCCATCGCCCGCATCCGCACGAGCACGCATGAACTGGAAGGCGTGGCAGCAGACCCCAGCCGAGCGGGGGTGTTTGCCGTCGCAGATTGGAATCACAAGATCACGCTCCTCCATGTGCAAAATGGTGAACGATTGATCGAGTTCACACCGGGCTTTGCCGAGCAGGGCAGTGCGCACGGCTACCGGCTCGCGTTCACACCGGATGGCAAGCATCTGGCCATCGGTCGCGATGGCGTGGGCGGCATCGTGATCCACCGCGCGAGCGACGGCGGCAAGGAACGCGAGTGGGCCGCACCGGTGACAAAGCATCTGGAGTTTGGCAGCGAATCGAAGCTCCTGCAAAAGAGCGCCCGTGGCATCCATCTCTGGAATACGGCCACGGGTGCGCTGATGTGGCAGGATGAGGCGCGTGGCAATCTCGGCGTCTGGGGCGTCTTCAGGCCGGGCGGTAGCGAGGTGATCAAATACAGCAACGCCAAGCTCATCCAGTTGGTTAGCGCCACGGATGGTAGTCTGGTGCGCGACCTGGGAGGTCGTAAAAGTTCCTACAATTGGAGAATGCTGGCTCATCCCGATGGACAGACCTTGTTTACCTGGAACAACACCAATGTCACTGAATGCGTGAGCCTGATGGACGGCAGAGTTCTGTTCACCCTGCCTCAAAAGAAAAAGAGAAGCCTGATGGGCATCACCAGCGATGGCACCCAGCTCGTGACGCTGGCCCCGATGAAGGACGGAGCCCAGTCCATCGAGACCTGGAAGGCCCAGACGGGGGAACTGCTCCGCTCTGTGCTGGGTGGTCTGGGTGAGGCGAGAGCACTGAGCGTGCATCCGCTTTCCAATGAAGTGCTCGCCACAAGCCCCAAGTCACGTGCCTGGAATCTCACGGGCCTGCCGCCAAGCTGGCGCTATCCCGTACTGCTGAATTCACCCGTCACTTTCTGGGGCTCGGATGATCTGGTCTATGCCTCCTACGGCTCGGTCAAACAGTGGGGCCTGCTACGATTGAAACCCGGCGGCATGGAGCCAGTCTGGCTTTCACCTGATGCTGCGGCCAATGCCCTGTCAGTCAGTGCTGACAAACGCATCGCCGCGCTCGGCACTCCTGGCGTTCAATTCCGCGTCTCCTTACTGCGGAATCCAGGGCCGATGGTCGAAGAGTTTGCCTCCGTCACGGCAACTGCCGAACCTAACAAGCTACGCCTGAGTCCCACGGGCGACCGTTTGGCGCTGCTGTCAAAATTCCAGCCCGCGACAATCAGAGTCATGGACACCAGCAGCGGGAAAGAGGCCTTCAAGCCAGAGTTTCCAAACGGCATCCGCGTCAACGATCTCGGCTGGCTGAGCAGCGACCGAATGCTGGGCCTGGTGACTCTCCACGCCGAGCGAGGCAATCCAGGCACGGAGGAGCGCGTCGCCCTGTGGGACACCGCCACCGGCAAGATCGTGCAATCAACCAAGCATCACACAACGATGGACGCGCTCGCTCTCGCCCCAGACGGCAGTCGCTTTGCAGAGGGCGGAGCGGACAAGTGCGTGCGCATTCGTGATGCAACCACTCTCGCCGTGAAGCAGGAATTCCGCGCGCATGATGGTGCCATCACCGCGCTCGCCTGGCATCCCACGCAGCCCATCCTCGCCACGGCCTCTGCCGACCTGAGCATCCGGCTCTGGAACCTCGAAACAGGCAGGCGGCTGGAGGAGTTTTATGGCCCGCTCGCGGAAGTGACTCAGCTCACCTTCAGCCCCGGCGGCCAGCGGCTCGGCGCTGCTGCTAAAAATGGATTCGCCCGGATCTGGGAGCCACGATCACTCAATCACACACCCGCACCGAAGCCCGAGTCCGCGTCATCACACCCCACGCCAGCAACCGCTGAGTGGAAGGACCTCCTCGCCACACTCACGCCTGCGAGTGTCTCCCAGATCGGCCATGGCTGGCGTATGGAGAATGGCGCTCTCTTCAGCCCTGTGACCAAGTTTGCGCTCCTGCCACTGCCCGGCAATCTCAGCGGCACAAGCTATCAAGTGCGCGTCAAGCTGCGGCAAATCTCCGCACAGAAAGTGTTCCGCCTCGCGTTGCCTGTTGCCGATAAAACGGTGGGATTCGAGATCGATGGCTGGCCTTTAAAAGGTTACCGCAGTGGGCTGGCCCGGGTAAATGGTCTAGAGACACTCAATGAGTCCGGTTCCGTCCGTGGCAAGCAGGTGCTCGACTCCGAGCTCCACGACTTGGAAGTGACCGTGCGGCTTGAAGGTGCCAATGCCGCCATCACCGCGATGCTCGATGGGCGGCCTCTTTACTCATGGACTGGCCCTGTCACCGCCCTCGGCCAGTCACCCGACTGGAAATCCGCGCCAGGAGTCCTCGCCCTCGGCACCATGGCCGCCGACTGGGTGGTCTATGAGGTGAAGGTGAAACGGCTGGAGTAGATTCGATTGGCATTCTAGCTACATCCCCTCAGCCTTTTTCAGTCGCAGCGTGTCCTCGGCAGTTGGCTTCTCCTTCTTTTTCAAAGCGTCGATGCCGCGTGTGATCAGGGCTTTCCCTTCATCGTGAGTCGCCGCCTCGAGCATCAAGACACGACCCTTCAGGCAATCCAACCACGCGCCGGATGACTAGGCCTCACTGGCGAAGTCTTTCTCACGGTGCAGTTCCTCCATGAAGCTCATCGCCTTCTTTTCTCTGGCCAATGACACCGCGCAGCTCCGCCTGGTCCGGGCTCGTCCACGAACTTTTCAGGGGTTCTCCCATGGCGAGCAGGATGTGACGACACCGTTCAGAATCAACCGCCAGATTTCCAACCTGTACATGCAAGGAGCTCACTGAAACTAGGAGAGCTCAGATCTCGTTCACCTCCGCACATGAATCGCCTCCTGATTGCCCTCTGGCTCCTAGCCATCTGCCCTGCGCTCTTCGCAGCAAAGCCGAACGTCCTCTTCATCATCTCGGACGACCTCACGTCCACCGCGCTCGGATGCTACGGCAACAAAGTGTGCCAGACGCCAAACATAGATCGCCTCGCAGCACGAGGGATGCGCTTCACGCGGGCGTATTGCCAGGGCACCTACTGCGGGCCGTCGCGAGCGTCGTTCATGTCAGGTTATTATCCTCATGCGACCGGAGTGCAGGGCTACATCAGTCCGCGTGCGGCGATTGGTGAGCGCGCGACGTGGGCGCAGCATTTCAAGAACGCGGGCTACTACTCCGCGCGTGTCAGCAAGATCTTCCACATGGGCGTGCCCGGCGGCATCGAAAAAGGTGGCGACGAGGCGGACGATCCCGCGTCGTGGACCGAGCGCTTCAACAGCCAGGGCCCCGAGTGGCAGGCTCCCGGCATCGGCGAGACGCTGGAAAAGAACGCGGATGGCAAAAAGCCCGTCATGGGTGGCAACACCTTCGTCATCGTCGCCGCGGAGGGCGATGACATGGTACACTCCGACGGCAAAACGGCCGCGAAGGCCTGCGAACTCATCGAGAAGCACGCCAAGGAGCCGTTTTTTCTCGGTGTGGGCTTCGTGCGGCCGCATGTGCCGTTCGTCGCGCCGAAAAAGTATTTCGACCTGTATCCGTGGGAGCATATGACGCTGCCGGAGAAGGTGCCCGGTGATTGGGACGACATCCCGAAGCCCGGCATCAACTACAAGACCAGCGCGAACATGCAGATGGATGTCACGCGGCAAAAGAAGGCCGTTTCCGGCTACTATGCCGCCGTGAGCTTCATGGACGCACAGGTGGGCAAGGTGCTCGACGCGCTCGAAAAATCCGGCCAGGCGGACAACACGATCATCATCTTCACCAGCGACCACGGCTACCATCTCGGCGAGCACGACTTCTGGGCCAAAGTCAGCTTGCATGACGAATCCGCCCGCGTGCCGCTCATCATCAGCGTGCCCGGCAAAAAGCCCGGCGTGAGCGATTCGCTCGTCGAACTGCTCGATCTCTATCCCACCACCGCCAAACTCTGCGGCCTCGAAGTGCCCGCACGACTTCAAGGCAAGGACATCGGCCCCATCCTTGATGATCCGAAGGCCAAGGTGCACGACACCGTCTTCAGCGTCGCCGGCACCAGCAAGGGACTCATGCTGCGCGATGACCGCTGGGTCTTCATCCAATACGGCGAGGACGCGAAAGGCGGCATTGAACTCTTCGACATGCAAAACGACCCGCGCCAGCTCACGAACCTCGCGCAGTCGCTCGATCACGTTCCGCGCGTCGAGGAGTGGAAAACAAAGATCGCAGCCAAACTGGCAGCCGTGCGCGCCAATGATCTCACCAACTGAATATGAAAGCACTCCTCACACTCCTCTGCCTTGCCAGCTCCGCCCTTGCGGGTCCGACCATCGTTTATGTCTCGGAAAGCGGCGAGAAGCGCATCGCCATCTGGTCGCTGGATGAATCATCGGGCGAATTGAAGCGGCTCGGAGAGGCACCGTTGCCTGGAGCGCCCGGGAGTCTCTCGATCAGCCCGGATCGTCGGCATCTTTATGCCTCCGTGCGCTCGGCGATGCAGTTTGCCACGCTCGATGTCGATGCGAAGACCGGGGCGCTCTCGAATCCAACTTTTGCGGATGCGGGTTTCAATGCGGCCTATGTTTTCGCCGATAAAACGGGCCGCTGGCTGCTCGCGGCGTCCTACAGCGAAGGCGTCGTTGGTTTGTCGGCGATCAAAGACGGGCGTGTTACGGGATTACCGGTCGTCACGCTCGAAACGGGCAAAAAGGCGCACTGCATCCAGGTCGATCCAGCGAACAAGTTCGTCTTCGTGCCGCATGTGGGCGAGCTGAACAAGGTGGAGCAGCTCCGCTTCGACGCACAGGCCGGCACGCTCACGCGCAACACGACGCCGCAACTCCCCGGCGGCGAGGGCGAAGGGCCGCGGCACATGCAGTTTCACCCGAACGGCAAGTGGGCCTACTTCGTGAACGAGCAGGGCAAAAGCGTGACGCTTTGTGATTACGATGCCACCAACGGCACGCTCAAAGCTCGCCAGAGCGTGCCCACCGTGCCCGAGGACTGGCGCACAAAAGGCTCCTGCGCCGATATTCACGTCAGCGCTGACGGGCGCTTCGTCTATGCCTCCAATCGCGGTCACGACAGCCTCGCCGTTTTTTCTGTGGACCTTCAAACCGGCGAATTAACCGCACTTGGCCAGACGCCGACGGAGAAAACGCCGCGCTCCTTCTGCCTCGTGCCCGGCGATCAATTCATCGTCTCCGCTGGTGAAGGCTCACACAAGCTCATCGTCTTCCGCCGCAACGCCGAAACCGGTGCTCTCACGCCGCTCAAGACCTACGACTGCGGCAAAGGGCCTGCGTGGGTGATGAGCGTGAAGTTTGACTGAACCTGCCGAGTTCGATTCCGAATACACGAGCAAGACCCCCTCATTGATGGCGTTTCCAGCCGCCCACCATGAAACGGCTTCTCCTCCTCTGTGTCCTGCTTTCGTCATTCGGACTTCGTCATTCGTCATTCAGTGCTGAAAGCACGCCGAACATTCTTTTCATCTTCGCCGATGACTGGGGCAAATACGCCAGCATCTATGCCGAGGTGGAGGGCAAGGGCGGCATTAATGATGTCGTACGCACACCCAACTTCGACAAGGTGGCCAAGCAGGGCGTGCTCTTCCGCAATGCGCATGTGAATGCACCATCATGCACGCCATGCCGCAGCTCGCTGCTCTCCGGCCAGTATTTCTGGCGCACGGGCCGTGGTGCCATCCTGCGTGGTGCGGTGTGGGATGAAAAGATTCCCTCCTATCCGCTCATGCTGCGGGATGCTGGCTACCACATTGGCAAGAGCTTCAAGGTCTGGGGCCCCGGCACTCCCTCGGATGCGCCTTATGGCCAGCAGCAGTATGCCTTCCAGAAGGCAGGCGGGCGCATCAATCTCTTCTCCCAAAACGTCACCAAAATGGTCGCCGAAGGCAAGCCGCTCGTGGCCGCCAAACAGGAACTCTACGACGAGTCGCGCGCTAACTTCCGCGACTTCCTCTCCGCCAACAAAGACGGCAAACCCTTCTGCTATTGGTTCGGCCCGACAAACGTGCATCGCAAGTGGATCAAGGGTAGCGGCAAGGCGCTGTGGGACATCGAGCCCGACACACTGAAAGGCAAAATGCCACCCTTCCTGCCCGATGTGCCCGAGGTGCGCCAGGATCTCGCGGATTACTTTGGCGAGATCGCCGCGCTCGATGCC
>Ga0209480_10001358_pt1 | contig 18055 bp, 11 predicted proteins | sample JI61114C2DNA_FD_187501 | JGI IMG/M metagenome (GOLD analysis project Ga0209480, IMG submission 187501) | Wastewater effluent complex algal communities from Wisconsin, to seasonally profile nutrient transformation and Carbon sequestration -... | ecosystem: Engineered > WWTP > Effluent > Algae... | reverse complement strand
CATCCGCTTCAGGCGGGCATTCTCATCTTCTAACGACTTCAACTTTTTGACGTCGGAGCCTTGCATGCCGCCATATTTTTCTTTCCACCGGTAGATGCTCTGCGGCTGAAGGTTATGTTTCCGAGAGACTTCGAGGACGGAGCTACCGTTCTCAACCTCTTTGAGGATTGCCACGATCTGTTCTTCAGTGTGTTTGCTTTTGCGCATTTACTTCTCCCCTTTCTAGGTTCAATTTTAAATGCAGTTGTCACCTTTGCAACGGGTCAATTTTCAGGGAGCAGGTCAAATACACATCCTCTGTGACTGAAAAAGAAGGATGCGTAATCAAGTCCCAGCCTCCGAGAGCCTTAACTGCAGCCTCGAGTGAACGGTCTGTTCCGGGGAATAGGGACATGCTTATCCGAATCAGTCCTTCGTCTGAAAAGAGCTTCCGTTCCTCTCGGACAAAGTCTAATCGCTGTAAGTCTGGAATCAGCCCGCGATTTACGAAAATAAATGCATCAACGTTTTGAAGAAGTCTCTTGAATATTGAACGTTTCTTCATTGGCGCTGCATCTCTTTTTAAGCCGGTCTGAATAGTGCTATGGCCCCAGATTTATTGGGAGATAGCACAATACAACGCTCTTAAGTCCACGAACTAAAACTTCAGTGCAAGTTCTTCTCGATTTATCATACTCTAAAATACACAGCAAGCTGCTGCAAAGTTAATCTGCTTAATCAGGTACTTGAAGAGCGTATCCTTATGCCATTTAACTAAGTCCTTCAGCTAGGCGTGACTGATGCTGCTGTGGCTTCAGAGCGAACTACAATGGTAATAGTTCGGTCTTTCGTTTCGCTTATTTTTGAGTGTCTCTTCAGGGGTGCATTATGAGTCTAGATCATCAGGAACTTGGAAAGCTTGTACCAATTATTGAAGTGCATTTCAAGGGTAAGACTTCTGGAATTAGTGAGTGCGAAATTCACGAATTTTTGCAAAGTTCGGAAGTGGTGGCATTGCCTAGAGATGTGAAGTTAATTGCATTAGCGTCTAGTCTTAACGATTATGAGGTTAATTTGGATTGGCCTACTTTTGAACTGATTTATGATGTGGCTCTTCAACAAATACACGATGCGAGCGGTGTTCGGGCAGTGTGGTTGAACTTTGCGATTGGAGAATGGCTGAAGCTCCCAACAGCATATTCAAGGACAGATCGTTTATTAGCCGCAAAGTTTGCAGCCGATTTGTTAACTGAAGACTGGGCCGCTGACCAAACTGATAGCCACACTGCACATTGCTTTGGCCTGATCAACTTTTACTACCCCGATAGAACCGAAGAGCACCTGCGAACCGCATTGAGTTGGTTTAATACTGCAGTTAACCTGTCCAGCAGTGATCTTAGTGTAATAGATTCGATTGTTGGTATTGGCGACATCAATTTTGAACTAGGGAATTGGTCTGAAGCGCTTAGAGCGTATGAACGGCTCAATAAGCCATTGCTGCGAAACTTGGAAAAGGAGCGCCAAGCTGTAGTTAAAGAGCGTATTTTGGATTGCAAAAGGAGTCTCTAATCTCTTTAGTCCATTGATTCTTTTGCTAGAGAGAAAAGGATTGGCATACTAGATCAGTTTTTTCTGACGTCAATGATGTGCGGTCAATAATATTGAGCCTAGAGCTTGGCGCCCACGACGCTTACGTCGTTAATTTAACTCAGCGTCACTCGATCTATCTAGGAAGCTCGCACGTTTTGATTAGCAGTGAAGTTGCTTGGAGCAGGCTGATTTGCCAGGCTAATCAGTAAGTTCTTGACGTTTTGGTCTTGCACCGCATTAATAAGTGCCTCGTAGTTTTTCTCGGTGACAAAATTGTATTTGACCTTGAGGCCGCTCATGTCACCATTGCCATTGTTGTCGTTTTTGAAGGTGGCTTGGATAGCACGTGTTAGAGCTCTCACCTCGGCAACTGAGTGCCGTTTACCGTCAGTAGCAAGAATCCGCTCTGCCGATTGCCAGGGCCCTTCTCCTCTGCGCACAGTGGCAAGCTGTATCAGGTTGTCGCTCGGCTTAAGAGTAACTGCCTCTGGCTTAGTTTCTTTTTCAACGGGTTCAGGTTTAGGAAGTACTTCGGCCGCTACTTCAGGCACCGCGGCGCGAGCAACCACTGGCGGTACTAATGGCGCAACTACTGCTTCTTTTGTGGTTTGCGCCGCCGCCGCTTTTTCAGCTGCTACTCGTTCAGCGGCAGCTCGTTCAGCGGCAGCTCGTTCAGTGGCAGCTCGTTCAGTGGCAGCTCGTTCAGCGGCAGCTCGTTCAGCGGCAGCTCGTTCAGCGGCAGCTCGTTCAGTGGCAGCTCGTTCGGCAGCGGCTCGTTCGGTGGCAGCTCGTTCTGCCAGTGTTTTTGCAGCCGCTTGATCGCTCAGGGCCTCTGCTGCTACTTTGCTCTCGACGGCTGGCGTAATAACCTCTGCTGCTACTTTGCTCTCGACGGCTGGCGTAATAACCTCTGCTGCTACTTTGCTTTCGACGGCTGGCGCAACAACCTCTGCAGCAGCTGGTTCGATCGTTTCAGCGACTACTTTTTTCTCGGCTACCGCTGGTACTGCCGGCTTAATTGCCCCTTCGGCAGTTTCGATGGTCCTGGGATTGATTTGAGCGACCTCTTGCGCTAAGCGCGAATCAGCAGCACTGACGGGGGCAACTTCGATGGTCTCTTTTACTGCGGCTGTTTCAAGCTGGGGAACAAGTTTTGGCACAGCCGCTGGTACAACTTCTGGCAATACTTCTGGCAATACTTCTTCTGGCAATACTTCTGGCACAACTTGTGGCAATACTTCTGGTACAGCAATTTGCTCCACTTTTGGTGCTGCCGCCTGTTCTAGAGCTTGATGCTCTGCCGCTTGACGCTCAGCTGCTTGCCGCTCAACAGTCTGGCGCTCAATATTGCTGACTGCAAGGCGCTGTGACAGGTTTTGCTCAGCTGTTTCTCTGGCGATGGTAGATGCCGCTATTTCTGCATCTTTTGCTGCTATGCCAACTTTAGCGCCAAGGCCGATTGGGGCAATCAAAGCTCCTTGAACTGCTCCTATAAGACCCTGCTTGGTTAGGTTCTCGGCACTATAGTCGAAAGTGCCATTTCCCATGGAGGCAATCATGGCTGGTCGCGCGATGGCACCGGCAGTGGCACCTGCTACTACAAGTTTAGTCGCTAAAGTGGCACCTTCTCTAGTGGCAAGTGCTGCCAGCGAAATACCACCGGTGGGCCCAGCGAGAGCGATGGCTGCGGCTATCGATGCGGTTGTAAGAGTAACATCGGCAACAAAGTGTGCATATTTTTCATTAGAGTCAAGATTGTTCTGGTAGGTTTTGCTGTAGTACTCAGCCAGAGCTTCTTGTACTGCCGGTGGCAGTTTCTCCATATTGGCATTGAATTGCTTCAGCACCCCTTCATTGACTTGAAGCATTCTTTCTTGGCCAAGGCTTGTACCATCACCAACTGAAAGTGGAGCAAATTTATTCATTCGGTCGAAGAATGACTGCATACCATCGGTGTTGCTTGCTGTTAAGTAGCGCGAGTATTGCTCGGAGTGGGCCGCATCGACTTTGCCTAAGAAGTCATTGTCGAGAGTGCCACCATAGCGCTTTTGATATTCCGACTTTAGTTCTTGCTTCTGTGGCGTTGTCAGAGTGGCCAGTTGACTTTGGAAGTCTTGGAACTTTTTGTCGTCGCCTAGCACGAAGGAACGCAGTTGATCTACCAGTTGTGGCTGACCATTTTGAGCAATTGTATTGCGCAGCACTTGCTGCTTTTCGGGGCTTAAACCTTCTCGTTTTGAGATGCTTGAGAACAAATCTTGGTCGAGGTCACCGCCATATTTTCGGCTGTAGTCAGCTTTCAGTTGGGTTTGTTGCTCAGGGCTCAGCTTGGCCAGGTCGGCTTGGAAATCTTTGAGCGAGCCGCCATCAAGCACAAGCGAACGCAAGTTGTCGGTAAGATCTGCTTTGCCGTTTTGGGCGATAACATTGTCTAAGATTTTTTGCTCTGGTAGAGGAAGCGATTCACGAATGCGGCTACGGTCGGCTTCTGGCAGTTTTGCTAAATCTGGATATCTGCCCACTAGCCAATCACCAGCTAGCCCGCCTGACAAAGCTACTTTAGTGCCAATATACGATTGACCCTTGCCATCAGTGAGCAAGTAGGCAAAATTACCAGGAGTACCGAGAGCTGCAGAGAAAGTCTTGTAGAGCAAATCATCTTCTCTATTTACTTCGCCTTGCTTCTCACCTCTTTGCACTGCCAACACGTTCTGCATCCGTGCTAATAAAGCTGGGTCTTTCATTAGCTCTTCAACTTTACCAATAGTCGCAAGTTGCGCTTTATTGGCAGAGCTTGACTCTAAGGATGTATCGCTGTCGATTTTCTCTGCGCGGGCCTTGAGGAATTGGTCAACTTCTCCTAGTACTGGCGGCTTGCCTGTTTGCGCCGTCTGCTCTAAGAGTCGGCGGGCGAGAAGTTGGGCGGGAATGTTGCCACTGGATCTGTCGGTCAGATACTGGCTGGCGAATGAATCAACTGAGGCTTTGAAGGCCGGGTCACTTTGATAGCGGCTTGCATCTGCAGCAGTCATTCTCTCGATGTGACCGACTGCCTCGCTAGTTTTGGTAACGCCAGAAGCGGTGAAGTGTTGCATGTATTGTTCAAGGGGCCGTTCCACTGCTTGTGACTGCTCAAAAGTAGCTGGTTGGCCTGGCTTTTGCCCTGGTGGATTGAGCTTTGCCTCTATTAATGCCAGTACCTGTTTTTGTTCATCAGCTGTGGCATACGACTTTAGAGATTCGGCTAAGTTAGCTTTGTAAGTTGGATTCTTTAACAGATTCCATTCGGCAGCTGTCATGTTCTCTACACGATTCATCAGGTCGTTGGTGGTATGGCCACCGCCAAATCCCAGGGTGCTATCTTTATGCAATTCGGCCAGGCCTGAAATCAAAGTTTTGCCACCATGCATTAGTTCATCGCGTAGCACGTCTCGACGTGTGCCCGATGCTGAGCTTTGAATACTTTTTTCGATGAACTCATAGAAGCGCTTTGCCTCTTGTTCTTGAATTGTTTTTGGCTCGGCACCTGACTTTACTAAATCTCTTCCGCTGGCATAATCGCGGCGCTCTTTAGCCGTGGCATTTGAGAAAACAAGATCGCTGTTGGCAGCGTTTTGGAAGTAGGGCAAGATTGCTGCTGTATCAGCTTTAAGTATGGTGCCGAGTGATATGCGCCCTTCCCGCAGGTAGTCTTCTGCTATTGGGTTAGGCACTAAACCTTGACCCCGTGCGATGGTGCCAAACGTTTTTCTCATATTAGCTATAAATTCAGGATCGCTGTTGAGCGCAGCTCGTGCTTGAACATTGGCTGGCAAGTCGCCACCAATTACACCAGCGAACATTTGTAAGTCGCGTGATTGCACGGCCTTTTTCGCCATATCCACGATTTCAGCAGAGTCGATTTTGTCTACACCCTTCAACAGTGTAGAGAAGATTGCTTTCTGGTTCTCGCCCACACGGCTTGATTCAATGCTCTGTATGTCAGTGGTAAGTGGTTTGCCGTAGTCCTTTTGATAGTTTGCTTGTAGTTCAGCGGCTTGGCTTGAATTTAGCGGGGCCAAGGTGCTGCGTAAGAGCCTCATGCCTCGTTCTGGATCTTCTTTCATCACCTCGAGGGCGATACGAGCATTGCCAGCGAGGTTGGTGGCGCCGTCTTTGCGGTTGAGCATTGCTTCTATGGTGACGAACTTTTCTCCGTCGCCCAATTGGTATTTCAGTTCATCACGCAGAGATTTTCCAAACTTTTCTTGATATTTCGTTTCTAGAGCTTGTCTGTCGGCCTGTGCCATGGGGCCAAGGGTACGGGCTAGAGCGTCTGTGTCGGGCGCACCAATGAGGAAGAGATAGTTGGTGAGTTTGTCTTTGACTAGGTCGACGCTGGCGTTGATGGCTTCAGGTGAGAGCCGCGATTCGGTTGGCTTGGTAGTTTGTTCTGGTAATTTTGTAGTTTGTTCAGGAGCGAGGACCGGTAGCGAAGCGTCTACTGAGGCACCCTTGCGGGTGTCTGCAACAAGGGCGCTGCCGATTAGTGGTTGGGTTTCGAGTAGGGCTGGTTTGCCAACAAGCTCGACGGTTGGTAGCAGATCTGTTGCGGTTTTGGAGTTTGCTTGTGGTGTTGCTAGTTTAGAGTCTGCGGCCTTGGTCAGGTCGACGCCCGTGACTTTGCTGGTCACATCATCGGGTTTCTTAATTTCAGGCTTTAGGTCTTTTGCGTTTGCGTCTGCGGCTGCCATAGTAAGTCTTCCACTGTCCAATAAGTGCTAACCAGAGCGTCTGTGTGAGTTGATGCCTTCAGTCAATTTATCCAGGTATCTAATTAATTAGACAACCTACAAATTAATTGTATTGAGAGCGACGTGACAATTATGTGAAAGTATTGTGACTGGGTTGTGATTAAGCCCTAAGGGGCTGTCTGCTTTGGGCTATCTGCTTTGGCCTTTTCCCGGCTATTTGCTTTGGGGTAGTTCAGTAAGTGTCTTCGGGGTCGGAATCTTATCGAAGGACATGAGGCGCTGCTCTGTCTCGGCTCCGTTTTCCTTCAGCCACTTGCTCATCTCTGGACCGGCTTTTTCGCCATAGACTCTGTGTGAATAGATAATGGCGTAGCCACTGTCGTTGACGAGAACGAAGCGGGCAAATACAGCCTCTAGAAACTTTGGATCGCCCAGCAGAGCGGCAACTATGTGTTCGGCCGGTTTAGTCGCGGTTCTCTCTTTCGAGTCTGTTCTCAGAATTTTGCCATGCTCCTGGTATTTGACTACCACTAAGTTGGCCACGGCTGATAGTGCTTCGCCAGTTTTTACACCAGGATAGAGATTTATGGTCATCATATCTTTCCAGGTATTTAAATTGGGCTGGTCTAAGGGAGTGAATTCGTTTTGATTCTTTTGTGACCAGCGGTGTAGATATTCATTTCCAGAAAATGGAAATTTTAAATTGCTTTCGGCTGCGGCGGGGGCTGCAATTGAGAGACTAGAGACCAGGGAAAGAAGTGCAGTAGCTATAACAAGCGCTGTATTGCTCAAGGGTGATTTTTGCCATGGTTTTTTATTTACTTGGCTTGGCTTAGCTGCGTTCATTCTGTTTTGCTTTCTCTTCTGACAAGGTTCACCGGTCGACCATGGTCATCCATGGGTAATCTTGGGCAAGTTTAGCGCAGATTTTGCCTGGCTAAGGTGGCCAAGTGTTTGGCTCAGCAGAATCTGGACTGCAATGCTTATGCAACAATTGGTAAGTACCTTGGGGATGTCAAGTTTGCAACTCTGAGGTAGCTGAATGGCTTTTGATGACCCTTCTGTGGCTGTGAAAAAGGAGTTTGTACCAGAAGAAAGCCAGGATAAAGACAGGCTGTCTTCTGAGGCTTCAGAAGCTTTTAGAGCACAAAGCAAAAGCAATGCTCGTGATCAGTCCCGACCGTCAGATTTGAATGGCGTGACGATGGTTAACCGCGATGACGGTACTTACCTGTTTGATAAGCAAGGACGGTTATTTGAGAGCGCATCGAGCGATGGTAAGGCAAATATTGCCTATCACTATGATGATCCTGAAAATCCTAATCGCATTACTAAAGAAGTGCTCAATGGCAAAATTGAAACTCGTTATCTCGGGCCTGTCACTGTAGACGGCAAGCCCCTGACTGTTGACGGCCACGAGGTAAATGGCTATTCAATTTTTGAGAATGGTCAACTGAAAGGTAACTGGAGCGGCATTCGTTCTGTAGACAAAGATGGTACGCGGGTAATTGGCAGTGGATTTTCTAGCGCCAATGAAGCGGCCTATCAGCGCTGCGATGCCTCAGGGCAGAAACTTGTTGCTGAAGCCAAGCCACTTAATAATATGCAAGCCGAAAAGAAGGCTAGTCTATTTGATTTAGCAGCTAACCATAGTGCTGCTCTTGAGTCAGGTGTAAAGCCTAAAGAGCCTATCCGGCAGGTCAACTTTGAGCCACAAAGAGTGGGGCAAAACGAAACTGTTTTGCCTGCTTTGGTGCTGGAAGAGAAGAGCAAGCCTGAGAGACTGGTTGCATTTCGCAAACCTGAGGAGGTGGAGAAATCTGATACCAATTCGGTGACTAAGTCTAGCTCCACTGAGTCTGCAGTTAATTCGAAGGTTGCGGTACTGGAAGACGGTACTTATACCCGTGATGCTAATAATCGCGTAATTGAGATGGTTTCCCCCGATGGCAAGACAAAACATACATTTAAGCGTGCCGACCCTAATTTCCCAGATCGTATTACTTCTGAAGTGATTAACGATCAAGAAGAATATCGCTTTATTGGCAATTGCAAGAGCGGCGGCAAACCTGTCATTTTGGATGGCAAGGAGAACAATAGCTATTCTATATATGATATGAAGGGCCAGCTCAAAGGTAACTGGTCTGGTATTCGCCATGTCAGTCCTGAGGGTGTGTTCTCTGTGGGAACTGGTTCGATTGCCAAGGCCGGCGAGAAAGGTTATGACGATTTTGGCGCCAGCGGAAACAAGCTAACCGAGGCCGAGGTTGAGCGCCGCAATAGTGGTGGCATTTGGCCGGAGAGACGAGAGTGCGAGCATACCGATGGTACTAAATATAGAGCCGATCTTTTGGGGAAAGATTTGCGTTCATTGACCGAACAGAAAGAAGTGGGCGGCAAGTTAGAAGAGCACGTATGGCACAAGGGTGAGTCTGGCTATACCTGTGACAAGCTGCCAGGAGAAATAAGAAAGAATCTTGAACTGGGGCAGGATAAATCTCTTTCTTATGAAGATAAGGATGGCGTGCGTCACGTTAAGTATCAAGATGGCAGCAGCGATACGGTCAAAGATGGTAGCACTCAGCATTTTGATGCTCTCGGTCAGCTGGCAAAAATAACAGGAGTTAATGGAGATTCGAGAAGCTTCTCGCGCAGTGGTGCGGATGTGACTGCTTACACCGATACGAAAGCTGGGCAAGTGACTACCTGGCAACGCTCAGCAAGTGACAAAGATAGCTGGTCTTCGGCTGGCAAGAGCGAGACGAGAGTTGGGCTTAAGACCACAGCTGATGGAGCTATTGAGTACAAGAATGCCGATGGTAATCGCGTTCGGGAGAATGCTCAGTTTTCTAAAATCGAGTTCAATAGCGACAACAAACCCGTTAAGGTTACACAAGATAGAAGTGAGAGAACTTTCGAGTGGTCCGGTGAACAGCTCAAGTCGATTGTTGATAAAGTCAAAAGCAAAAACGGGGATAGCATAAAGGCCTGGAGTTCTGCCGATGGTAAGACTCTCACTCGCGAAGTAAATGGTCGCACACGCACATGCGAACTGGCACAAGCTCCTAGTGAAGACGGCGATTATGGCTATAAGAATAGCGATGGTAAGTCGCGGCTAGCCAAAGTGACAAACCTAGAAAAACAGGCAGATGGAGCGCTTGGCGGATCTGAGAACGTCGTAGAGGCTCGTGAAGACTTTATGGATGCGCTTAAGGCAAGTGGTCTTAGCGAACAACGAGCCGACAAGTATCTCAAAGCGATTGACGGCAATGTCAAACGCTATGATCTTAAACCTGAGCAAATAGCTGCAACTTTAGATAATCTCAGGGAGCTTTTGACTTCTCCAGAAAAGAGTCCGTACTTTAGTGCCGCTGAGCGTAAGACCCTAGCGGAAACAGCCTTGCACAATATTGCCAATAACATGGAGATTGACCAGGGCAGCCATCCGACCTGCAATGTCACCACAGTAGAAGTGTATACAGCTGCTCGTCATCCAGATCAGTACGCCAGATTGGTGAAGGAGGTAGGGCTTACAGGTAAATGGACAACCAGTGAGGGGCGCGTCGCGAATATTCCAATTGAGGCTGTTCGGCCAGGAGAAGATGAGGCCAAATACAATCTTGATAAGCCTAATTCAAAACTAAGAAATATGGCGAGCCAGGTTGTAGAGATGACCTTGATTAATGCCATGTATGAGCATGGCTATAAGAACGAGATGGAGTTTGTGAAAAAGCCAGATGGCAGCCTGGTAACTGAAAATGGTAAAGCTATTGAGAAATTGAAAGAAGACAAAACTGGTACGCGCTATGTGCTCGATAAGCCAGAGCAAAAGAGCGAAACAAAAATTGGCGCTAATGGCCAGAAAGAGGTTATATCCTGGCAGACCAGTGAAGACAAGTTTAGAGATGCCAGCGGTAAGCTCCATTCGGCTGAGTCTGGTGGTCCAGGTTTCACCACCTTTGATAATGTGCAAGCGGGCAAATTGGTATTTGGCTACAACATGCCATACTTCGAGGGCCCCGCTACACCCGAAGGTGGAAGGCCAGAGTATGATATGGCTACCGAAGAGCGGCTACTAAAGATCAAGGCTGAGAATAAATTCCCTCACGGGATAGCCACCATGGGTGGTATTCACGTTCAGACTATTCATGATGTCACTCGTGGTAAAGACGGCAAGCTTTACATATTGCTCGATAATCAGCACGGTGAGAGCACTGATGGCTGGACAACGATTGATGAAATTGCCAAAACTCAGGTTAAGTCAGGCTATGAAATTGAGCCCAAGATTAGACGGTGGAATAGGCCGGACAAATAAATTTAGATTGGTATCTTAGTTTCAAGGCAAAGGAGCCTCAAGTATGACATCCAAGTTATGTAGCCTTATGCTCTGGGATGGCCGCGCTAAATTTCCCAGTCAAAAAGAAATGGAAGCTGGAGCTGGTCTGCCTCCCGATAGTGTTGTCGAGCTTCCTCTCAAACGAGAATTTATGAGAAAGTTTGCTTCGCAAAAGGGCGAGACCTTAGCAGGCGAGGTAGTACTCTCGCTTAATCAGGATGTGCCTCTTGCTGATTCAGTTGCCGAGGCAGTGTCGGCATTACTATTTTACAATTGCCAAATAGTCTACTGCGCTGACTTCGATCGCATTGATGCCATTGGCCTGGTGGACCCGCTCAAGGCTGCTCTTGCCTCAAGAAACGTCAAGCTGATGCGGATTTCGCACTAGGCTGTTGTTCTATTGAACCGGTCGCGAGAAGCTTATCCGCTAGATTGGTGCTATTGAATCTTTGTGCCATTTGATTGAGTTGATGCAATCTACTGCTTCTTTCAGGTTGGTTTTGTAGGCCTGTTCCGGAGCTGTGAAGTAGACCTGTTCAACGTAGCGACCGCTACCATCTGAATTGATAAATACTCCGTATGAGCGGCGGCCGAGCGGTTGTGATTGATTGTCTTGATAGGCCGATTCTACAGCCAGAACTGTGCGACCGTGAATTTTTCTAGTTTCGGCGTGCAAGACTTCAAAGGCATCCGTGTTCGCATATACTCCATTGCCGATCAGGTGCTGCAGACTTTTGAGTTCTTCTCTATTTAGTTGATGGGGCTCTCGACTGAGAACGCGTTTGAAGGCGGCAGCTGTTTCGGGATCTTCTTTGGCGCCGCCAAAGGACCGGTTCCAGTAACACATTTTTGTTGTCTGATCACCAATGGGATTGTACTCAGTCATCATTGGTGCTCCAATCATGGCTTTATTATTGCTCATGTCAGGCATTGCTTGTTGCCAGTGCTTTGGCATTTCTAAACGCTTTATGGAGCCTTCTTCAGTAACTTTATGCTTGTCTCTCATTGCTGCTCCGCGATCTTTTTCGAATATTCGATTGAATAGACTACGATGCTCTTCGGTTTGAGATGAAGGTTGCGACTCATGCCGCTCGTGATGATCGAACACGATGGTAGCAGGTTTGTCGCTTTTGATTGTTGCTTGGTGTGGGGTATCCATCGGCATCATCTCTCTCCTTGAAACTCTATTAAATCTAAGTTAGCGTCTTTGTACTATTCTTGGGCCTCTAGGTGTCTCTGCCGGTCCCTGTAGGCCTTGGCGGCTATAGAGTTGCGGTAGGGTTTGCCAGCCGACATCTCCGCCGTTTTGATCGTCTAGATATACTTGAGTCTGACCATTGACTTCTCGCACATCGTGAATTGTTTGCACATGCTGCTCGGACAGCTGACTGTTACGGTCATAGCCGTAGAGAGTTGGTATTCCTATGGGGAAATTTCCCTCTCGTTTGTAGGCCCAGAGTTGTTCGGCACTTGGTGCTACATTGTGAGCAATGTAAGGCATATCACCGCCCCATAACTCTTTTACTGCTTTTTGAATTTCAGGGCCGCCCATAATTGGGTTTACACCATTGCCGTTGCTATCTCTGCCGATATAGCGGTAACCCCAGGTTGCCGGACCACGTGGTGCAAACTGAGTGAAGGTATTGATTCCGGCGTTCTCTAAAATGTGGCTGGCCCAGTTGCGGCGGTTGCCTTTATAGCTTCCTTCCGGATCAAAGACTTTCTCGTCTGGAGTTGCAGTGTAGGCCTCGCGATCTAGTACAACTTCTTTGCCCGTGGTAGTAATTAGCTTGCCGTCAACAGCCACTTGCTTAAGTGTGTCTGCGTATTTCTCAGGGTGTCTGCAGGCCGCAAAGATCTCGCCTGTGGTGATATTGCAGGTTGGATTCTGGCCCTGATTAATACGTTTAGGTGCACTGATATTGTGCAGAGCCTCTTCGCACAATTGGGCTCTTTCTTTGGCGTTGAAATATTCTTTGCCGCTGTCCTTGCCCAATTTCCCTTTAAGTAGCTCAGACAGATTGTCGTAGGTTTTGGCAATTTGTTCATCGCTTGGGCCTTTAATTCCTTCTGCTGCTGCCTCTTTTGCGCGTTTTTCAAATTTGTCCATGCTGGCAGTCAGTCGATCAATTTTGATACCACTGGCTCTTGCTAGGTCTTTTAGCTGTTCTCGAGCCTCTTCGATACTGTCTGAGCGATCGCTTGGCTTGAGTAATTCTGCCGCACGAGCAATTCTTTCTTTGTTGCTATCTGTTTTCGTCTCGCTATTGTTTTCAGTTGATGCGGGTGCTTTTGATTTGAAGTGAACATTGCCCGAGCCGTCATTGGCGACGTCGTAGCGCGCAGTGACTTTGCCTCCTTCGGTTTGGCTTTCAAACTTATTTGTGCCATCTATCCCTTCAGATACTTTGCGCCAGACTTGGGTTTTTTCTTCGCTTGGGGTTGGTTTGTTATCGGTGATTTTCTCAAGTTTATTATTGCTGTCGTACTCGAAGGTGCGAGTGGCACCATTGGGCATTGTGAGCTTGCCCGGTTGCAGGTCTTGGCGCAGCTCGATTCGCGCTAAATTGGTGTCTTCGACGATTGTCTTGCCTTGCTTTTGATAGGTAAGAAATCCGTCTGCTGAAACAGCTGAGAATTGACGCCCATCCGGATTGCTTGACTGCCAGGTTTTCTCTCCACCAGCTTTGGTCTTTTCTGTGACCTGACTGATAATGGCGTTGCCTTTGTCTTGCTGGTACGAGTAAGAGCGATAATTGTCTTGATCTAGACCGACGCGATTTACCCGGTCTAGTTGATCTCTCTCGACAAAGGAGCCGTCTTTCTTGTCAAAGCGCATGCTGCCATCTAACTTCAGGAGCGCTTTGTCGCCATTGTCGCGAGTGAAGGAAATCTTTCCTTCGCTTATGGCAAGTTTGTTTACTGGATTAAGTTCTGATAGTAAGTTGGTGGAGAAGGTGCCGTCTGTATTTCGACCAAACATTGTGGTTTTGTTCTGGTCGTTAATTTCTAGTCGAATCAGTCCTTGTGCATCGTATTCGGCCTTCAGTTCGGCTCCGCTTTTATTCTTAGACGATAGTAGTTCTCCTTTGTCAGAGAATATTGATAGTGTTCCGTCGGAGCTGCGCGATTCTTTTTGCTTTCTTCCGTCGGGGTAATATGAGTCCCAGATATTTTGGTTTTCTGCACTATCCGTGGCTCTAATGCTATACGTTCCGTCGTCCTGGATCTTTATTTTCCCTTGCCAGACAGAGCTTTGACCGGCAGCATTGCTGAGCGAGTAACCCGACTTGTCTTGCGTTAACTGGAAGGTATTTGTTTCGTTTTTCTCTTTGTCTATAATCTTGACGCTGCTTGGCTCTAAGTTGCGCTCTGAATAAGTTAGTGTGCGCAGCTTCTTGCCGTCGGCGTTTTCAATTGAGGTGACCCGGCCCTCATCATCGAATTGATATTTGCCCTTGCCAGAACCTTCTTCGATTTCTCCGCCACTTGAGCGAATAATGTGTTTGGTGCCGTCAGCACTGTTGAAAGAAAGATTGCCGTTTTTGTGTAGCTCAAGATTAGTGACTGAACGTGGCTCAGCTTCGTTGCTCTGCCAGACAGAATCTTCTCCAGCATCTTTTCCAGAGTTTTCTCCAGCATTTGACTCTAATATTTGACGAGTAAATGTTGTGGTCACTCCATCTTTAATTTGCGAAATGCTACTAAGTTTGCCAGCTTGGTAGTTAGCCGTGAGAACACTGCCATCGCTTCTTGAGACTTTTTCGACTTGACCATCGCTATTTGTTCTGACTTGGCCTCCAATAGCATTGATGTGTTCTTTGATTATTTTGCCGTCGAGAGCTTGAATTTGTACTTCGCCCTTTTCTAGATAGCGACTGAATTCACCGTTTTTATTTATGTCGAAACCGCTGGCGGCAGTTTTGCTGCCGTTCTCTCCAAGCATCTGCCACTGGCCGTTCTCTTTGATATAAGTCCATGTTCCGTCTTTTGTGCTGGTGGTAAGTTTATTAATTTCGCCACTGGCATCGCGGCCAAATTCTCTGGTTTTTCCCTCATCGGCATAGATGACTTTGTTCACTCTTCCCTGGGCGTCAGTGCTGACATTCGATGGCAGGCTCTTTCCCGTCTCTTTAGTATTTTCTATGGCCTTTTCTTGCGAGTCGAAGAGGACTAGGCTTCTAATCTGCGTTTCGCCGCTTTTCTTGAAGACGTTTTTGTCTTGCAGTTCGCGAAATTGAGATGCGCTAGATAATGCGGCACTGGATTCTGCACTTAATTTCTCCCCACTCGCGTTTTGTGGCAAGTCTGGCTGCCCTTCAACCTTCTGATCTTGGTGTCGTTCGGGCTGCTGAAATGCTGGCGAAGGGATATTCGCTCCGTCTATTTCTGTTCTGGGCATAGTAAATCCTAACCTTGTGGCCTTATCCGAATGTTAGGATGATAAATTCTAGTTGTGACTATTTGGTACCCTGATCAACGATTCAGGCTTGCTGCAGGGGAATCTCGAACCAGAAAGTGCTGCCTTTGCTGCCGTTGCTGTCGACTGCGATTGTGCCGCCATGCTGTTCGATAATCGATTTGCAGATTGCCAGGCCCAGACCTTTTCCACCAAGTTCGCGAGAGTCAGATTCTTTTACTTGTTTGAATTTTTCGAAAATAGTTGTTTGAAAAGCCTCCGGTACGCCGCGCCCCTGGTCTGTTATTGAGACTTTGACTAGTTCTCTTCCGCCTTTAGCCGATATCACCGCTGCACTAATCTGCACTTCTGCACCTGCAGGTGAATATTTAATGGCGTTGTTGAGTAGATTTGTTAGAACCTGTCCCATGCGCTCTGGGTCGAGTTCAAGCATAGTGTTCATGGCTCTTCCGTTTTCTAAGTCGGCGGCTAGAACCTTTATGTCATGTTGTTTGGCAAAGGTAGATACAGCATCCATTGCCTCTTCCACAATATCTGCCAGCAAGCAACGTTTTTTGTGAAGATCTAGCTGACCTGAAGCTAAGCGCTCGGTATCTAGTAGATCATTTGTCAGTTTAATTAAGCGGCCGAGATCACTCTCTGCTGCAGAAATTTTATCTTTCGCTGCCTTCGGTAGCTCTCCAGCGGCCCCAGAGGATAAAAGGGTGAGAACCCCTTGAAGCGATGTTAGCGGAGAGCGGAGATCGTGGCTGACCATGGCAATCAAATATTGCTGCATCTTTTTGGCTTCGTCTAAATCAGTCACCATCGAATGGAAGACATGATCTAGATGGACGATTTCATCCTGTCCAATTAATGGTTCATTTAAGGCTATTCCCTTTGGTAGTCTTGCGGCGTTGTCAGAAATAACCCTCAGTTTTCTGATAATGCTGCGCGAGAAGAAGAAGGCAAGAGCAAAAGCAATGAATATGTTTGCTGCAATTCCGGCAAATAGGAAGACTTCTGTCAGTCGTCTAAATTCGGCTTCTTTCTTTGGGCTATCGGCTGTTTCGGCTGTTTGCTCTCGGACTATTGATTTTAATTTCAAGTGCAGTCGGTCAATAATCTTTTTCACAGTGGCCATTCTGCCATGGCTGACTAGTACGTTGCGACTACCATAGCCTTTATCGACGCTATCAATTAATTCGTCTAAGAGAAGAGTGCCTTCGTTAGCTGCTAGCCGGGCTTCTTTTGCTTTGCTTAAATATTCGCTGTCGCTGCTTGCGGTGAGTAGATTTTCCAGCTGCTCGAAAGCTTCTTTTGTACGACTTTTATTCTCCTGGTAGAGATCCTTGAAATGTTCAGCCCTTGAGACGGAATAGGCGCCGACATTTACAGCACATTGTGTGGCGTAGGTAGCTGCTGAGCTGGTGCAGTAAACGATGTCTTTGGCATGCTCTTGGCGCTTTATCTCAAGTTCGGCCTGATGCACGGTATAGGTTAGCAATCCGACGAAAAGCAGCTCAAACGCTAGAGGGACGCCCACTAGGATCCAGCCAATCTGACTTATTTTCAGGTCGAAACGCATAAAAACCAAGAGGATATAATGTCAAATGATAGCATTTCAGCCCTTGGCTCCTTCGGAACTCATTATGCCGAAAATCTTGATAGTAGAAGATGACCTCCAGGTCGCTAGTTCAGTTAAAGATTGGCTACTTTTCGAGAAGTACTTGGTTGAGCACGTCACCACTGGAAGCGAAGCTCTTGAGATGATGATGGCTTATGACTACGATCTGGTGATTTTGGATATTAATTTGCCGAGGCTTAGTGGTCTTGAAGTTTGTAGGCGTTACCGGGACAGCGGTAGGACGTGCCCAATACTTATGCTAACAGGGCAAGATGCAGTCGATGATAGAGCGAACGGTCTTGATGCTGGGGCCGATGACTATTTGACCAAACCGTTCCATCTCAAAGAGTTGTCTGCGCGTGTGCGTGCACTTTTGCGCCGACCTGCGACTCTGACGTCTAGCATACTTAAGGCTGGTAATCTGGTTCTAGACAGTGCTAAGCATAGCCTTACTGTTGACGGTGTAGCTATTCATCTACCACGCATGGAATTTGCACTTTTAGAATTTTTGATGCGTCATCCGGATCAAGTTTTCAATGCTTCAACTTTATTAGAGCGTGTTTGGACGGCTGATTCTGATAAATCACCAGAAACAATTCGCACCACAATCAAGAAACTGAGAAACAAGATTGATATCGAAGGCGAGCCATCTTTGATTCAGAATGTGCATGGCGTTGGATACAAGTTGTCAGAGCTGTAGCTTATCCTGTTAAACAGCTGATATTAAGGCGGACTTTTTTAGTCAGCCAGCCTGGCATGCGATGGGCCGATTGAGAAAGTTCTTTGATTTCATTCTCGCTGAGAGTTCTGACTGCGATCTGTACGGCCGAATCAGCACAGCTCTTTTCTCCGAGAAACCACAGTGCGCTTATGATTTCTCCTATACGTGAGTCTCCAAGTTCTATTTTCCTTGGCGAGTAACTCTTCAGTGAGATTTCTCGTTTGGTAGATTGGAATGAGCTGCTGACCCCATGTACGCTATAGAGTTGCCGATCTTGATTTTCTCTAACGAGCCCAAGCCGTCGTGCAATGTCGAGGCCGTGAACTGAAACATTCTTTTTAAATGTTTTTGCCTTGAATATTGCCACCGCTAGTGGTTCAAATATTTGTTTGCTTGTTCTAAGCGTGAAAACTCCCCAAGCAATGCGGGTTAAGTAGCCGCATTTTACAAGTCTGTATAGACACTGGTCTATGGCTTCTCTATTGCCTAGATTTAGCAATTGTTGGGTGGAGAACCATGCATCAGTGGGGAGGGCGGAGATGAAGTTTAGAATATCGCCATGACAGCTCATTGATTATGGCAATCTAAAACTGAGCAGATATTTGGCAAATGGCCTTCCAAAATTGAGCAGTTTTAGATTCACGCCGATAATAGAAGGGCCCCTAACAAC
>Ga0209480_10001357_pt1 | contig 18056 bp, 19 predicted proteins | sample JI61114C2DNA_FD_187501 | JGI IMG/M metagenome (GOLD analysis project Ga0209480, IMG submission 187501) | Wastewater effluent complex algal communities from Wisconsin, to seasonally profile nutrient transformation and Carbon sequestration -... | ecosystem: Engineered > WWTP > Effluent > Algae... | reverse complement strand
GCCCACCATCATCTTCCGTCCACTTCCGGGCAAGCGGCGCCAGGAAGTTCGACAGACCCGGTCTGTGGAATGACGGTGAAGCCGGAGTCGACATTCCAAAGTGAGTGGGAAGGCGCGACATACCGCTTCTGCAGCAACAAATGCAAGACCAGGTTTGATGCAGGTCCGCGTGCGTACTTGCAGCCTGCCAAGCCAGCCGTCACCGATTCCGGCACTGAATACACCTGTCCGATGCATCCGGAGATCCGGCAGATGGGTCCGGGAAACTGTCCGAAATGCGGAATGGCGCTCGAACCGGTTCTGCCTGATCTGGCGACCGAAGACGACAATAGCGAATACCGGGATTTCCGTCGGCGTTTCTGGTTCAGTTTGCCGCTTACCGTTGTGGTGGTGTTTCTGGCCATGGCAGGCCATCTGCTCGGCGGCTTGTCGCCGGCCCTTCGCAGTGGCGTGGAACTGGTCCTGAGCGTGCCCGTCGTTCTGTGGGCTGGTTGGCCTTTCTTTGTTCGGGGCGCGCAGTCGGTGGTCCATCGCAGCCTGAACATGTGGACGCTGATCAGCCTCGGTACGGGCGCGGCTTTTCTGTACAGCATCGTCGCGACGCTGGCGCCCGGCTTGTTTCCCCTGTCGTTCATGTCCCATGGCCGGATCGGCGTCTACTTTGAAGCGGCGGCCGTCATCATTTCGTTGACGCTGCTCGGCCAGATGCTGGAGTTGCGCGCCCGTTCGCAGACCTCAGCGGCCATCAAGTCGCTACTAGGTCTGGCGCCGAAGACGGCACGGCGGATCCTGGCCGATGGCAGTGAAGAGGACGTTCCACTCAATAGCGTTCATGTCGGCGATCTCCTGAGGGTCCGGCCCGGTGAGAAAGTGCCGGTGGACGGTGTGGTAGTCGAAGGAAGCAGTGCGATCGATGAATCGATGCTGACGGGCGAACCCTTGCCGGTCAGCAAGCGGGCACTGGACAAGGTGATCGGCGCAACGATGAACACCTCGGGCAGCCTCGTCATCCGTTCGGAGAAGGTGGGCGCTCAAACCATGCTTGCGCAGATCGTGCAGATGGTCGCCCAGGCCCAGCGTTCCAGGGCACCGATGCAGCGTCTGGCCGACGTAGTTGCCGGGTATTTTGTCGCCGCGGTGGTCACCGTCGCCCTCACCAGCTTCTTTGCCTGGGGGCTGTTTGGAGGCGATCAGGGTTGGGTGTTCGGACTCATCAGCGCGGTCTCGGTGTTGATCATTGCCTGTCCCTGCGCCCTCGGGCTGGCAACCCCGATGTCGATCATGGTGGCGACCGGCAAGGCCGCCACGCAGGGCATCCTCTTTCGGGATGCGGCCGCAATCGAGGATCTGCGCCGAATCGACACGCTGATTGTGGACAAGACCGGAACCCTGACCGAAGGGCGTCCCGCGTTCGAGCGCGCCGTCGCCTTGCAAGGCAACAGCGAGGACGAGATCCTGCGGCTCGCCGCCAGTCTCGATCAGGGCAGTGAACATCCGCTGGCCGATGCCATCGTGCGTGCCGCCCGTGAGCGGGGGATGAGTCTCGACAAGGTCGAGCAGTTCGAGTCGGCGAGCGGCATCGGCGTTCACGGTGCGGTAGGAGGCCGGCGCCTGGCACTCGGTAACATGACGCTGATGGCGCAGGAGGGCATTGCGCTTGAATCCTCAACCGAACTTGCAGGGCGTGCCGAAGCGCTCCGCCAGAGCGGCGCCAGCGTGATCCATCTTGCCCGTGACGGGCAGCTTCTCGGCCTGCTGGCTGTTTCCGATCCGATCAAGGCGAGTACGCCGGAAGCCTTGGCGAGCCTGCGGGCGGCGGGGCTGCGCGTAGTGATGGCGACCGGCGATGGTTTGACCACCGCACGCGCTGTGGGGCAGCGGCTTGGTATCGATGAGGTCTACGGAGAGGTCAAGCCGGCCGACAAACTTGCTCTCGTGGAAAGATTCCAGCGCGAAGGACATGTCGTGGCGATGGCCGGCGACGGCATCAACGACGCGCCGGCCCTCGCCAAGGCGGATGTCGGCATCGCCATGGGTACCGGGACCGATGTGGCCATGAACAGTGCGCAGCTGACGCTCGTCAAAGGCGACCTGAGAGGCATTGCGCGTGCCCGTGCGCTGTCAGTCGCCACGGTCCGCAACATGCGGCAGAACCTGGCCTTCGCGTTTCTCTACAACGCCCTTGGTATCCCGATAGCAGCCGGCGCCCTCTATCCGGCGTATGGATTGGTTCTCTCGCCGATGATTGCCGCCCTGGCGATGAGTTTTTCATCGGCCAGTGTGGTCGGAAATGCACTGCGCCTCAGGAAGGCAGAAACAGACACACAGAGCTCCTGAGTTTTCAAGCTGAGCCTGCGCCGGCATGACCTTGCAGCCATTCGTGTGGTGAAGGACTACACACCACTCACTTGGTCGCGAATGTACCCGGTGCACCCTGCCATCCATCGTATCAAGGCGCTTTCGTCGGCAATGGGCGTGGAATGATGCGGGGCTTCACGCTCCCAGCCTGCGGCCATCGCAAAGTGAAATTTCTTGAGATCCAGACTGGGTTCTGAATTGGTCGGTTCCGGAGCCAACCAGGGGGCCAGCTTGGCTGCTGGTATCCAGGGGGCCTGATCACCGGGCTGATTCAGTGGAGCGGTATCGTCATCACCTTTGTCAATGTTCCAGTGGGGTTGAGCATGCAGACGTGCCGCCTCCCTTGGGTCCCACTCGGCTCTGAAACGTAACGCAGAAGCGTTCGGTGCTGGTCCGGTATAGAGCTTGAGACTGACATGGGTCAGGTAATGCATTCCTGCATCCCAACTGTAGTCAACTGCAACTTCCAGGAAGACGCCATCCTGTCCCTTGGGCTCTCTGATGACCAGCAATGGCATTCGGCCATCGTCATCACGGGTGATCAATGGCTTGCATGCAATCCGCAGGCTCGGTCCCCGTGGGGTTGAGACTGGATGCGCATAGGGGGTCTGGACCCCCAACTGATTGCCGACTGCAATGGCCATCTGGCGCCCAAGGGCTTCTATCTTTGCGACAGGAAAACCCGGCAACGCGTTTGCTGATGCAAGCTTTTGTCTGTCACGGCGTCGGCTCATTTTGTTGTCGTAGCGGAGATGGAAAACAAATCCTCGGTCAGTCGATCTCGAAGCTCCTTGCTGTAGGACTCCCCGCGACTGATGGCCACCCCGATCAGCGCGAGTGCATCGATTTGCTCACTTAGGGCTTCATTTTTGAGGTCGACGAATGGCATTTTGCTCATATAGCGCGCAGAAAGATTGAATTGACCGCCTGCCAGATTGTTCGATATCGCGGCGATCAGTCGCGCTACGGTTGCCGAACTGAGTACCGCAACAGCCGCCAACCCCGTTTTTTCGTTGATAACGGTGCTACCGCTGGGAGTCCAGGCATAGCCTTGGACAACCACATATTCACCCGTGGCATCCCAGGCGAACGATCCCGCATTTCCAAAGTAGGTCGACACGATCTTGGGCATGAATCGCTCATGCACGGCTCGCTTACGCGTCAAGTGCCACCAGGAGGCCTCATCGATACCGGTACGGCGTCGGAGTGCCGACTTGTTGGGCTCCAGATACTCACGCACATAATGGGGAAGCAGCTCGAACAGTTTCTCTTCCGAATCCAGTACGGGGATGGACGCTCCGTAAGGATAGAAAACCCAGTGCCCATCATGAATACGACCATCGCGAATGGACGCGTTAATGATGGCTTTTCGGAAGAATTTACGCTCTGTGCGTGGAAGCCGCTTGAACTCGTCATCGTCCAGCACAAAGGCTTCGTTCAGGCCGGTGATCGTCCCTTGGTTGATCGAATACTGAGAAGACAGCCGGGGTAAAGGCTTGTACTGACGAAGTAGTTTCGTAGACGCAAGCGGACGTGGAGCCCAGCCCGACGTCCCTTCGCAGACTTCGGAGTAAATGCTGTAATCCCCATGATCAATCTCGATCAGGCCATCACTGGGCGTCCAGTCCAGACTGCGCAAGGTCCGTAGGGCGCGATCCGATGCGCCGCTGGTGTGGTCTGCCCAAACCATCAAGGTTGGACAGGGAGACTCACTGACTTCGGCCTGCCGACGCCCTACATAGAGGGAGGCATCAACGGTTGCCTGATCGAAAATCGATTGATTTCCCAGACGCACGACCACTTGCTTGAACGCCAGGGCGTCAAGGCGTTCTCGCAAAGGTTCGGCTGACTTTCCATCAAGCAGAGAGGCAGGCAAGACGGCTCCCATCATGCCCTGCGGGGCAAGACTCTCGACACCTTTGGTCAAGAATGCAAACGCCAGATCCGGCCGAGACTGGGCAAGTGTTCCCAAGGACTCGGTGAGCAACGCTCTGGCCGACACCGAAAGCGAACGCCATGATGCGTAAGGTGGGTTCATCAAGCAGATATCCACCTGCTGTGGCCAGTCGGTGCTGAGCGCGTCGCATTGTTCAATCTCTACCGTCACGCGCCCCTCCCAGCCTCGGGTTTCATGAGCGAGCGCAAAGCGCGCCATCAGGATAGCGGGCAGAGAAACATCAAACCCGACGATTCGTAGTGCGCCGCGATAGTTGTGCAGTGACAACTGCCGGATGCTTTCACGCAGAAACTCACCACTGCCACATGCAGGGTCGATTAGCGTGAGTTGCGGCCGAGCTAGCAACTCCGGTGTCAGGCACTGCTCTACCAACGTGCGCACCAGAGGTGTCGGTGTGAAATAGGCCCCGCTGGAACGCGAGGTCGATCCCAGCGAAATCAGTTCGCCCTCATCCAGCAAGCTCATCTGGGGGGAGAGCATGACCAGATTGTGCGCTTCCTGAAAGATGCGCCCCATGGCGTGGCGCAACACCAGTGGCAGGCGGGGCCGCTTGTCCGTTCCTTTGGGGGACAGCAGATCGGCCATGATGCGCTCACGCGTGGAGCTTCCGACACGAGACCAAGAGGCTTCGCAGCGCGCTTGATCAGCCCAATGCATGGTGTGCACGGTCTCATCAGAGGCTTGCTGCAATGCAAAGAGAAAAGCCTCCAAGCCAGCAGAGCCATCCGGCAGCGTTGATCGAATGCGGTTGTAAATGCCCAGGGCGTGCGCAACCACCGACAGCTCTCGCGGCGCTCGCGCTGTTTCCAGGTAGTGTTGAAAAGCTTTGAGGTTGTTCACCACATCGGCGACGGAAGATCGGATGGGTTCCGACTGGTCCCAACGCAGAACTTCGACACCCGAGGTGTCCACGCGAACGTAGTGATCCACGTCGGCAGACCAAGCCACCTCACGCTGTTCGCCGCGTGCGGTCTCCTCGCCTCTGATGTCCAGGCAGAAATTGCCCTTGGCACCATTAAGCATGACGAAACGTTGCTCTGTCGCATCCTCGCGCAGGGGTACGGGGAGGTATCCCAGCGTTCGACGCCAATCACTGACTTGTAGTAACTCCATCATGGTTTATGCCTGTTTTTGTTTTGGTGGAGATCCAATTGCAGTGGGACCCAAGGCGAGCGACATTTGTGCCGCCTCGTCATCTCCGAGCGAATCTAAAATTCGGGCGCGTAATTCCCGTGCCAAGTCAGGCAAGGACAACTCGATCCGAACGCCTCCAGCCGATTTTTCAGATGAGTTGCCTGGGACGATAGCCATGCACGCCACATCAACGTATACGGTGTGATCAGCCCCACTCAGCAGCAGCACGGACGATTTGCAGGCCTCAAAAAGCGCCACTGCAATCGGCTCCAGCTTGCTGACATCCACCCCTAACTGTTCGACCAAGCGCTTGGTCACGAGCAGGACCAGCACCTCGGAAAAGGTGTAGCAAGGTCCATAGCCACGCCGTCCGGCCAATGCCGAATAGGTGCGCTTCCAGTAACGTAAGGTCTGTTCATTCACTTTCAAAACAGTCCGGACTTGGTGTGGGGATAGCTTCATGGTCAGATTAAACTGTTGTTGACAACAGTTTAATCTGACCATGAAGGAAGTACAAGGCATAAGGCACCGCATTTGATGGACTTTTGACCTTGTAGGCGCCTGGCTCAAGGTCACGCTTGGCAACAGGAGGCTCACCGCTTACTAGGTTTGCCGTTGCGGGAATCCGGAGGGCCAATCACACCTTCCTGACATTCCAGGAACAGGGATGTAATGGCTGCGTCACCCCATTGTCAGCCGCCGGATCGCACACTGATCCTGTGGACTCACAAGGAGGTGACACCATGAAACGCAGTCTAGGTACGACACTCGCCGGTGCGGCGCTGATCCTTGCGTTAGGCGCCTGCTCATCGACTCCCCCCGTTGCAGAGATGCCCGAGTTCATCTCCAGCGCGTCGACGGCAGCGGACCATCAGCGCATTGCGGACTACTTCGCGAAAAAAGCGGCTGGTTATGAGGCCGAAGCCAAGCAACACGAAAAAATGGTTACCGCGTACTCGGGGCGTCCGAAAGGCGATGTCGGGATGTGGGCATCGCACTGTGGCGCTTTGAAAGCGAAGCTCAAGGAAGCTGCCCAGGAGGCCCGGGCACTGGAAAAGGGGCATCGCGACCTGGCGGAGAGCCTTGGTAAATAAGTCATTGGCGAGCCGACGCGAATCTCGGCCGGTTCGGCTCAAACAGGGGGACATCATGCAAGAAGCGAACGAAGACCTGAGAGCGCGTCTTCAAGCCAATCTCGACGTAGCGGCCGGACTATGCCGCCTGGGCTTTACCTACGGCGAGCAGGTGACGACATTGACCACCGAGACGATGCACAAGTGGGTGCATCAGGCTGACCAAGACCCCAAAGTGCTGTTGCAGGGAGACGTTGCGGGTTTCACCGCGGCAAGCGGCCGGATTGCGGTGGACCACTGGTCGGCACTGCTTTCGTGCACGCTGGAATTTCAGAAGGCGTTCCTGGCGGCGCTCCCGAAGCGCTAGCTGTGCGTAGCGGCCAAGAGAAACCTGACAGGAATGTAATCACCGGGTCATGTCCCTGACGGTTCCAGAAGCACAAACTGGCCTTGTCGGACCCGCCCACCGGCATCTCGAACTGTCTGAATACCTTTTTTGGAGAAGCTGTAATGAAACTCAATTCTTTTCTCTCGACCGCGCTGATTGCCACCGTTGCGGCGCTGTCTTTTGGCGCTCAGGCAGCGGATGCCGACAAGGCACCTGCCGAGCAAACCGAGAAGACCACGCCGAAGAAGGTGAAGCCCCATTCCCACATGACGGAAAAGACCGGTATCCCGGCGGCGGCCCCTGAGGCTACGGGGGAAAAGGCGGCACCGGCCAAGGATGCAAAGCGTCACAACCACCAGCGGGACATGAAGTAAACGCAGTCATTCAGAGGCCCCGTGAAGGGGCCTCGGTGTTTTGAACATGAAAACCCCAACCCACGATGAACACGGGAGCCGTTGTTCTTGCCGCATCCTGGCTGAGACCGTCGGCTGCAAGCCCGAGGCCATCGCCTTTTCCTTTTGCCAGGCGGTGCTGATGAAGCGCTGGGTCGTGGAGTGCAACCACGGCTGTATGGACAAGGCACCCGCGTCAAAGCTCAGTAGCAAATGGCACGAGACCGGACCGATCGATCCGGTGAAGGCCATCCTGATCATGAACGAACAGGAGTAAGTTGCCATGCCACCCGTCACCGGAATTGGAAGTCCTGGGCCGGTTCAGCCGAGCTCGGATGCTGGACACAGTGCTCACACCAGTTCGGGGAGTGGCACTACTTCTTTTGCCGCCGCTCTTTCACAGGTCATGGGCAGAACGCCCGGCACGGTCTTGTCTGGGACGCCCAGTCCGGCATCCAGTGCCGATGGAGCACAGAATTCGGCACACCGCGATGCATGGCCCTCGCTGGGAGATGGCTTTCAACGCCGTCACATCCCGCTGGTGGGGTCGGGGCACCCAAGTCATGATTTTCAGCAACTCGCCTTGGGGTTGAGGGCTTATCGACAGCAAATCATCGCGTCAAATATTGCCAACGCCGATACCCCCGGCTACAAGGCCGTTGACATCGATTTCCAAGAAGCACTACGTAACGCCCAGGCGGCGGCGAATGTGCCTCCTGTATCCCTGACCACGACCTCGGGGGGGCACTTGTCAGGACAAAGCACCGGCACCCAGCCTCCCATCCCACTGAAATACCATGTCCCCAGCCAAGGCAGTATCGATGGGAACACGGTCGAAATGGATGTCGAGCGGGCCAAGTTCGCGGAGAACACGGTGATGCACCAGTTTGCAATGGACCGGGTGAGTGGGCACTTCAAACACGAAATCGAAATGCTCCAGAGCCTGAAGTGAAAAGCTGACATGAGCCGCCCGTTGCCAGAAACCCCTGGCCAGTTGCACGGGATGCTGACCATCAGGCTTGGGTTGGCTGCGACCGTGGTTGCGCTGATTGCCGGTGGTGTTGCTTATTTCGTTGAAACCTACCGGGCGGAACAGGCTGCACTGGAGCAGGCCACCCGCAGCGCCCGCCATTTCGCCACGCCTGCGATGCAGATGATTGTTAGCGCCGGCCGGCCTGACGGTCATGACGAACTGGAGCGCTTGCTGGACAAAAGTCGTTTTGTCGGGCTGCAGGTCTTTGATGGTGATGGCGATCAGGTTTACGAGAACTGGGGGAGTAGCGCCGTTTCGCTGATAGACGTGCTCCGTGCCCAAGCCTTGAAGCGTCCCGAGCGACATCAGATCCACCGTACCTGGATCGAAGTGGGTTCCGAGCATCTGATCCACGTCGTTGTCCCGATCTCCGGTAGCGATGGCCGTCTTGTTGGGTATGTGAGGACCGTCAGCCGGCTCGATGCGGAAACTGTCCAAGCTCAGCGGGATCAGGTTCGCACGGGGGCGCTTACCGCTGTCGGCGCCGTGGTGGCGACAGCGTTTGTCCTGTATCCCCTGATGCTGGCCATGCTGCGACGCTCAACGGACTTGTCTCGTTCCTTGCTGGACTCGAACCTGTCGCTGATCCGCTCCCTGGGGAACGCCGTGGCCAAGAAGGATTCCGGTACCGATGCCCACAACTATCGGGTCACGCTCTACGCGATCGGTTTGGCTGAAGCACTGGGGGTATCGGCGGAGGACATCTCGCATCTGGTTGCCGGTGCCTTTCTGCACGACGTGGGCAAGATCGGGATTCCCGACAGTATCCTCCTGAAGGGGGGCTCTCTGACGCCCGCCGAACTCCAGGTCATGCAGACGCATCCGGTCCTCGGTACTGAGATCGTCACCGGAAACCCCTGGTTGCAGGAGGCTGCCGTGATCATCCGGCACCACCACGAACGTCTGGACGGAAAAGGTTACCCCGATGGTTTGCGCGGTGAGGAAATTCCCCTGATCGCCCGGATCTTCGCCGTCGTGGACGTGTTCGATGCGCTCACTTCCGAGCGCTCCTACAAGTCGCCGATGGGGCTCGACGAGGCCATGCAGATCATCCTGCACGAATCCGGAAGTCACTTTGATCCGCGCATCGCGACCGCTTTCATGGATATCGCCCCTGCGTTGTACGTCACGATCACGCAGGCAGAGACGAACGAATTACGACAACGTCTGCATGAGGCGCTGTTGCGCTACTTCAAGCTGGGCGTCTTGCCGCCGGTTGTGTAGTTCACGCCAGGCGCAGGACGTGTTCGGTTGGTGCGAGTCCCGTCGAGCCTTCGGTTGGTGATACCCTGATCGATTACCTGTTTTGCCTTCCATCTTCATGCCTGAAACCACCCGTCTCTTGATTGATCGCTGGAAGCAAGACCCGAATGGAACGTACCAGTCCTGGTTCTTGTGGCCCGAACGACTGAAGAACTTCCGCTCGATCCGACGTGGAATCGGCCAGGTCATCAAGGAGATCGACGAAGGCTCGTTCGGCAACGTCTATCGAGGATCATCCCTCCAAACGGTCGTGGCCTCGATTGCCGAGCAGCGTCAGATCTTCAAGGGGGCCGATCATGCGTTCCTGTGGAAGCCCAAACTGCGGATTCCGGACATCTACGAAGACCGGGACAATCAACGCGCCTTTGGACGGCTGCTGCATGCGTGCCACTGCTGCACCAAGGAGGCCGACGTGCTCCAGGCGATCCGCACGCTCGAAGCCAAGAGCATCAAAGGCCTCGGCCCCGCCGCGGCCAACCTGTTTTACTTCATTCACCCGACGATCGTCGTCCCGTTCAATACCGCCATCGTCAAAGGCTACAACGCGTTGACCGGCGCTGCCGTCAAGCTTGGGCGTTGGGATCATTACCTTGCGATGCGGCAGGGACTCATCGAGTTCAATCAGCGCCACCGGGATCTTCTGTCCAATGATCTGGGCGCGGTTGCCGGGCTCATGTTCGATCTGGGCATGGAGCGCTATCCCTTGCCGCCCGCCGAGGGAGATGCCAAGGCAACCGATGCCTGGGCCAAGGATCTGGCCGCAGTCCGGGAGGAAACCGCCGCCTTTGCCAAGCAACTCGACAAGAATCGGGTTTCCGACGAGGGGCATACCGAAGTGCAAGGGTGGCTGAGAGACCTGGGGCTGGCCCTGGGGTTCTCGGTGTGGATTGCCAGCAACGACCAGAGTCGGCCCTATAACGGAGGGCGCCTCGCCGATGGGTGCCTCACGGTCTTGCCCCTGGCCTTGCAAAATGAAGGAGCTGACGCGGTGCGGCTCATCGATGTGATCTGGCTGGAACGAGAATCCGGCACAGTGGTGGCGGCATTCGAGGTCGAACATACGACCTCGATCTACTCCGGCATCGTTCGGCTGCTGGATCTGGCTTTGTCCGGTGGCGCGGCCCAGCGCCATCATCTATTCCTCGTCGCTCCGGATGAACGAGAGGCCGATGTCCGGCAGCAGGTGCTGAGGCCGGCCTTCTCACAGGTTAGGGAGCTCAACATCCGCTACCTACCGTACGGAGAGCTACGCCAACACCGGGAAGCCATCGCCCGGTTCGGAGTTGGCATCAAGCCTGTGGAAGCCATCGCCAGAATGTTCTGATGTGCATTTTGAGACTAGTCGCCATCGACAATGAATCTCGTGAGCCCCCAAGCTGCCTCAGGGTGCATTGAGGGCTCTCATGCCATTCAGGCGGCAACGGAAGAACTAGCTCCCATCGCCATGTCGTAGTAGCGAGTCAAGCCGCATGACCTCATCGCCATGCATGATGATCTTCCGGCCATCCTTGGTTTCCATGACGGTTTCTTGCTTCATGCGAGTCGCACGGCCGTACTTGTCTTCCATGGCCATTTTCCCGTCCTTGAAGATATAAACCGTCGAGCCATCTTTCAGCTCGATGACCTCTTTCGCTGCCGCCCGCGCCTCATCAGAAGCGAATGCACCCGTTGTACCTATGACGCTCAGCGCGGCCACGACCAACATTTTCTTTAGCATTTCTCTCTCCTTTGGTTGTGTGCAGGTGATCCTGCACTTCTATGATGGACGTTGGCTCCTTACGGGAGCCAAACCGTCCGATGACAGTTTTGTCAGCGGCTTGTTATGTTGTCGGGCCGCTTTGTTGCTGGATGAAACGCGGCTGTTGGCAGTCCCGACTGAGTGTCAGGGCTTGAGTAACAGGCGCGAATGTGGTCGCGTCGGATCTACAAGTGAGTCTCGTCGGGGCTACTTGCCCTTGGTCGCTTCGTAGAGGCCGTGTCCGCCCACACCTTCTTCGTGGTTGTCCTTACCCCGATCCAAGGTCTTTTCGGCTTCGCGCTTTTTGGCCTGGCTTTCCTTTGTCGCCGGCGGCATCTTCTTGGCTTCATGGAGTGCGTGACCGCCAACCCCCTCCATGTGGTTGTCCTTCTCCCGATCCCAGTTCTTCTGCAGATCGCGTTCCTTCTTCACATCGGCAGCCGTGGGTTTGCCTTGCTTTTGCAGTTCGTTGAGGGTGTGTCCGCCAACGCCTTCAACGTGATTGTCCTTGTCGTTGATATCTGCATGGGCAGCGCCGGCAGTGAGCAGCAGCGCGGCAAATATGGTGGAAATGAGTTTCATGATTTTCTCCTTTGGTTCGGTCATGAGTGAGCCTGCAGTTGAAGCATGCGCTACCGACCCTTACGAGACCCGAACATGGGGGTGACAATTGCGTCACCTGCATGTCAGGAACAGGAGCCTCGTCCAGACTTCCAGAGGATGGTCGCTCCCACCACCGTCCCGATCACAAAGTGAAAAAAGGGCTCCGACGCCGTTGACCTTCCCATGATGGCAAGGTCTAGCCTGCTCCTGTCACCTCAACAGGAGTTGCATCATGAGTTCTTCCACTGTCACGCTGCCCCGCCAGGCGCTATCGATCGGTATTGAGGGCATGACCTGCAGCAGTTGCGCTGCCCGCGTAGAAAAGCTGCTGGGTCGCTTGCCCTGCATTTCCAGGGCCACCGTCAGTTTCTCTACCGAATCGGCGTTGCTGGAGTCCGACTCGGTCGTTGATCTGACGACCGTGCGCCAGGCGATTGAGAAGGCGGGTTTCCATGTCCCTGAGGAAAACCGGGTTTTGGCGATCACGGGGATGACGTGCAGCAGTTGCGCCGCGCGAGTGGAGAAGGTTCTGGCCGGGGTTCCCGGTGTCGTGAGTGCCGTCGTCAACCTCGCCACTGAACAAGCGCATGTCACGCTGACTCGTGGCGTGCCTACCTCGGCCCTGATCGAGGCCGTCCGGAAAGCGGGTTACGATGCCGCATTGCAGACGGAGGGCTCCCCAGCTGCCGCAGCATCAGTCCGCCAGGGTGCCGAATGGTGGCCTGTTGCAGTTGCGGCGACCCTCTCCCTTCCGCTCGTGATTCCGATGCTGGCTGATCTCTTCGGCGCACATTGGATGCTGCCCGGCTGGGTGCAGTTGTTGTTGGCAACCCCTGTTCAATTCTGGCTGGGGCTGCGTTTCTACCGTGCAGGCTGGAAGGCACTGCGTGCAGGTAGCGGGAACATGGATCTCTTGGTGGCCCTTGGAACGACTGCGGCCTACGGACTCAGCGTATATCTCCTGGCAAAGCCGACAGGCGGTGAGATGCCTCACCTGTATTTTGAAGCTTCAGCCGTGGTGATCACGCTGGTTCTGCTGGGCAAGTGGCTTGAAGCCAGGGCCAAGCGGCAAACCACCGAGGCGATCCGGGCGCTCCAGGCTCTGAGACCCGCCGTTGCCCGCATTCGTACTGACAACGGTGATCAGGAGATCACCATCGATGCGGTCCGCGTGGGCGACGTGGTTGTTGTGAAGCCCGGCGAGCGGGTCCCAGTGGATGGTCAAATCATGGAAGGAGAAAGCCACTTGGACGAATCCATGTTGACCGGTGAAAGCCTGCCGGTCCCCAGGCAGCCGGGAGATCGCGTCAGCGGTGGTGCGATCAATGCCGACGGCTTGCTGCTGGTGCGGACAACGGCCATCGGTACGGAAACCACTTTGGCCCGGATCATCCGGTTGGTCGAGAGTGCCCAGTCTGCCAAGGCGCCCATTCAGCGCTTGGTGGACCGGGTGAGTGCGGTATTTGTCCCGGTGGTCATGCTCATCGCCCTGCTGACCTTTGGTGGATGGTGGGCGTACGGCGGTGATGTCGAGACGGCGATTATCAACGCCGTCGCCGTGCTCGTGATTGCCTGTCCGTGTGCATTGGGTCTTGCCACGCCCACTGCGCTCATGGCGGGAACGGGGGTTGCCGCCCGACACGGCATCCTGGTGAAGGATGCGGAGGCGCTGGAAGTGGCGCACAAGGTGACAGCCGTCGTCTTCGACAAGACCGGCACGCTGACGGAAGGCAAGCCCCAGGTCGTGGCCCTCGAATCCGGCAGCGGTGATGCCCGGCAGCTCCTCAGCCTTGCTGCCAGTCTTCAGTTGGGTAGCGAGCATCCCTTGGCCCGAGCCGTGGGCAAGTCTGCCCAGGACGCGGGGTTGAGCCCGGTGGTTGCGCGCTTCGTCCAGGCCTTGCCCGGACGCGGGCTTGCCGGCGAAATTGAGGGCACACGCTACGTTCTTGGCAATACCCGATTGATGCAGGAGCGCGGCTTCATGATGGACCATCTCGCAGACACCGCGAAGCACCTCGAAGCCGAAGGGCGGACTGTATCCTGGTTGGCGTCGGAAAGCGCCCAGGCGGTGCTGGGCTTGATCGCCTTCGGCGACCGACTGAAGCCAGGGGCATTGGCAAATATCGATTGCCTCAAGCAGATGGGCATCAGAACCGCGTTGATCACCGGCGACAGTCGTGGGGCTGCGCATGGTGTGGCAACCGAGCTTGGAATCGATCAGTGTCTGGCCGAAGTGCTGCCGGCGGACAAGGCGGCGGAGATCGAAACCTTGAAACGGGAAGGCTACGTCGTTGCCATGGTCGGCGATGGCATCAATGATGCCCCGGCATTGGCTGCCGCCGACATTGGCATCGCCATGGGAACCGGAACGGACGTGGCCATGCACGCGGCCGGGGTGACCTTGATGCGTGGCGATCTGGCGCTGGTGGCTTCAACCATCGACATCTCCCGTCGCACCTACGCCAAAATGCGACAGAACCTGTTCTGGGCTTGTGTCTACAACGTCGTGGGCATTCCCCTGGCGGCCGCGGGACTCCTGAACCCGGTCATTGCAGGTGCCGCCATGGCATTCTCTAGCGTCAGCGTGGTGTCGAACGCCTTGCTGCTTCGGCGTTGGCGCCCCGTCAAATTAGATAAGAGGAAGGCGACATGAACATCGGAGCAGTTGCCAAGGCCAGCGGTGTCTCGGCCAAGATGATCCGCCACTACGAGCAGATCGGCTTGATTGGCCACAGCCCCCGGACCGAAGCGGGCTACCGGCAGTATCAGGAGCGGGATCTGCACACGCTGAAGTTCATCCGCAGTGCCCGTGATCTCGGGTTCTCCCTGGAGCAGATTCGCCAGCTTCTGTCGCTCTGGTATGACGGGGAGCGCTCCAGTGCGGAGGTGAAGCAGCTCGCGGAAAGTCACTTGAGCGATCTGGATGAACGAATTCAGGCGCTCATCACCATGCGCGACGCACTGGTACGTCTGTCGGAGAGTTGTTGCGGTGACGATCGTCCTGATTGTCCGATTCTTGAGGGGCTTGCCGGGCACGTGCCCGCATCATCGAGCCCACCCCAGCTCTCGAAGCAGAAAGCCCAGGGCGTTTAGGGCGAACTGGGCATCCTCCTCCGTGGGAGGCCGGGTGTTATAGCGTTTTTGCTCGTTGGGTTTTCCGCGAGAGTGAAAGCGCTGCAGCAGACGGATTGCCGAACCTGCTGCTGACGGGGGCTGGGTATTGCCGTTGCCTTGCTGTTTTTCGAACGCTTTCAGCAAGTCGCCCAAGTCGAGGTGGTGGACGTTGTTTGGGGCATCTCCGGATGCTTCGAGCCAGTACGCCAGGACCGTGGTTGTCGCGGCACGACAAAGATCGATCAAGGAAACCGGACTGGAGCGAAATGCCGCATCGGCCACCTTGTCCAGAATTGTCGTTACCTCTGGGCTCGCTTGTTTGGGGATATGGTCGTCGATCAACTCGGGCAGACAACCAAAGGTAGAACGGGCGTGCAGCGTGATCAGCTCTTCGCCTGATGCGATGGTCTCCACGGAGACAATCCGCCAGACAGTGGGGGCTGACTGGGTTCCAAGTACCAACTGGGCACGTACTGAGTTTGGAAACGCCGAGGCGAAAATTCGGGCGGGGTGGTACGTATAGAGCATTCGATTCAGCCGGCCATCCATCGACATGTTGTTGCGATCTGGAGGCTCTGCCGGATGCGGAGGAAAGTACCACGTCTGGTTCAGGGCTCCGTCCCGCCACTCGTACAGGCGACCTCGACGTACCCGAGTGACGGGATCGAACGAATCCTCCCGAAAAACCAGGTGAGCATTGTCCAGCCGAGCTGAAGCGGGGAGCGTGCCCCAATCGCTGTCGCAGGTGATCAACGTGGCAATCGAGATTATCGGAGTCGGCCAGATCCCGTGCCCATAGTTGCTCACCCCCTCGAAGACTAGCCACGTGTTGTTGTCGATACCGATCATGCATGCGTCCTCCATGTTGAGTGCGGCGCGATGCTAATGGATTCCGGAGCGCTAGTTGTGAGTGTTCGCGCATCGTTTCAAGATCCAAGAGGGGGACGAAGGCTACTGCGGAACGGATGGCGGAGCTTGACGTGCCAGATACGAAGGCAAGTCGGATAATGACCGCAGAAAGCGGGGATCGGGGCTTGCCAGGTTCCGAGCAAGGTGGATTGCGTGCATCCCAACCCGCCTTGGCCCCAGGCAGTCTGCCTCGTAGGTATCCCCGACCATCAGCACCTCGCCCGGACTGAGCGCCAGTGACTGCCAAATTGTGCTGTAGATCCGGTGGTCCGGCTTCACAACACCTACCTCGAAACTCCATGCATACGCATCGAACTCAAAGGGTAGAAGGGACAACACAGGGGGTGCGTATGGTTTGGCCAGATTGCTACACAATCCGAGTTGCAACCCTTGTCTTTGCAAAGCACGGAGGACCGGAACGACCTCCGGATAAAGTCGAATACTGCTGATCTCAATCGCGAGCTCGTCGGCAAGCTCATCGCACAGGGCTGGCGAGAGAGCCAATCCAAGCCACGTCGCGATGGCCCAGATGTCACCGTTTATGCTCATGATCCGCGCGGCATCGTCGGGCCGCGAAATCCGTCCGGCCTGCGCTGCGAGGCGCAAAAGCCGTGCGTATGGACGGCGCCGATCTCCAATCTCAGCCAGCGTACCAAACACGTCGAACACGATCGCCTTGATCATATGGTGGGAGGGTGATCCAGAAAGTGACTTCCGTCCGCCAAGAACAAGTTGCGCCAGATCTTTGGTGTTGAACGGACCATCCAGATCTGCACCTCATTCAGATCCAGGCTCTGGGCGATCACTGGAGTGAAGTGAACTCCTTCCAGAATTCATACTCGGAGATGTCCCATGTGCCGTAAGCGCTGCAGTACTGCTTACCATCAGCGACCTCATACACGTGCGCCAACGGGTCGGACGGCTTTTTCCAGATTCGGATCAATGGCTCCATCTTCCAGTGAGCCGAACCGTTCAAAAACGGCGGGCTAACGAGTTGGATGCCAACGATTGAAACACCTTTGCTCTCCCGATCAAAAAAAGCTACCAACTCGTTCGCAGGATTGGAAATCATCACTGTTTCGGAAAAACGCCCTTCCTGTGTAAAAACAGCATAACTCACGTAAAACCATTCATTGGGCGTAGTGATACCCACCGCCCGCCAAGCATCTTTTCCAGTGCCAAGAAGGCCCGACATGAAAGGATGATGAGCTGATACGTCAGTAATAAACATTGCGATTCGAGACTTTCAGTAGCGGCGCGTGACCAATTAATCGAATGATCGCGTTGGCCCGGTGAGGACGTTTTCCGTGAACTCAGTAGGAACTGAATATGTCGGGAGGGGCAATATTGTGACGTAAACGCGGCTGACTTAAAAGCATCATTCCGAGACACTGATTCAATGCCAGTCAGCGAATCATCGTCTAGTTCACGCGCGCCAACGGCGCGTGAGCTCCTTGCGATGAACATAGTTCGCCTCCGCAAGGAACGGGGATGGTCTCAGGAAGATCTCGCGTTGGAATCTGGCTTGCATCGCACCTTCGTGGCGCACGTTGAACGCCAAGTACGAAATATCTCGATCGACAACATTGAACGTCTTGCAAACGCTTTGCAGATAGATGTCCACGTCTTGCTGTTGCCATAGGGTCGGTTCCCGGTGCTCGGCAAGGGGTGGAGTGGTGTTGAACTCAACGATCACATCCCTTGGGCCACCACAGAGACGCCCGTCACCTGGCACTTGCGGGTGAGGGACTACCGCTGAAGCAGGATTGTGCAGCCGAAAGAATTGTGCTGTACGGGGAAGTCCGCTCCGGGCTTTGCCCTCCACGGACTTCCCCAAATACGATAAAAGAAAACGCTCCCAAGCCCGTTAGGGTGAGCGTGGCGGCATGCATTGTTATCGGTGGAGGGTTTGCGGCTGGAACACGTGGAGGGTTTCAGATCGTTATGAGTGGACGGTTTCCTCGGAATACGCACCTGACACCCCCGCCGCACATCCCGCTGGTCAAGGAGCGCATCCTGCAAGCAGGCTTGGTGCCGCTTACCTGAAAGTCTCATTGAACGCATTGAAGCCTGCGGTCTTGGCCTGGCGGATTA